>JACCDR011346849.1_pt1 | contig 69035 bp, 58 predicted proteins | sample 7446431 | NCBI WGS metagenome assembly JACCDR01 (sample SAMN15323443, study PRJNA562643) | freshwater metagenome | isolation source: river surface water | place: USA:Blue River Watershed | collected 2017-08-17 | reverse complement strand
GCTTTTACTCACGCCCAAGCCCGAAAATGCCTGCTGCTCGCCATTGGCCCAGTGAATACGGTAATCGGTGCCGCGTATTAGCAATACATCATCAAAGTTATGGCGCCAATATTGTTCCATAGCACCGTAATATTGGTTGTGAGGATTTTGGGTTTTTAACAGGCCTTTTTCGGTATAAAGCCTAGTGTAAGTGTCTAGTGGTATGGGGTCAGTGGTTTTTACAATCGTGCGCGGGGCTGCAGGATGGCCGACGGCGCCAGCCGCCGTCATTTCGTGATTAGAGCCATTATTGTAAAAATAGGTCAAGGTTATCGGCTGGCGGGTGCCGACACTGATCACCGTTTCACGGCGCAGCTTTTCACCACTGGCATAATCCACCGGATTGGCGCCCTGAGCCCCACAGTTTTTTTCTTCCGGTGGTGGGGTGCATTGATTGGTCTGAGGATTGTATGTGTGAGTGCTGGGGCAGGGGAGTTCGCATTTTTTAGTATTTACATTGAATACTTGCTGAGCGGGACAAAGCAAAAACGCTTGGCAACTTTGATCTTTTTTCCATTCTCTTACGCAACTAGGTGGGCAAAATCCGCCACACGCTCCAGGGCGAGGAAAGCTAAGCATTGAAATCGGGTGATATCCTCTGCCTTCAAAATCCCACTGTGCATTTCCCCAATTGGATGTCGGTATCCACGCATCAGGTCCGCTTTCTAACTTACAATCGGTCCCTTGGCTATTGGGAAAATTAATTAGCCCCTGTTCCTTGGCTACAGCAATTGCTTGCTCATGAGTTGAATAGATGCCTAAATTGCACAATCGAAAATCCAGCGCATGGATATTTTGAAGCGCTAAAATTGAGAGTAAAACAACTAAAAATATTCGCATTATATAATCCTTTTTAAGCAGTATTTATGAATGCGGCAGGTTCTCTTCGAAAGCCAATCAAGTCGATCTGATGAGTATCAAAGTGTTCAATCATGTCGAATAAATAGCGCGATAATTATCTAAAAAATCTATAACAGCCACAACCATGGAAAAATGCCGAGCAAAAACCAATCATTCAATACTAAAGTATGAAGCCTAGATTTATCACGCCATCACTTAACTCAATTACCACCCAGCCATACCTATCTCTAATCAGTTGTTCGGGGCTGGGTTGTGGTGGATTTTAATTGGCCATTATCAAAGTATTCCCACAGGGTGGTGGTTTTGGGTTCGATGACTTTGGTTTTGACATTCAACGTGGGGTGGTATTCGGTTTTAATGGTGCGGGCTTCGGGAGTGCCTTTTGCCTCAATGCGCTCAATCTCGCGCCCTAGATCATCCCGAATATATTCCGTCACACGGCCTTGCCAATCGGTTTTGGTTTTCAGGGCGCCATTGTCGTAATAGGTATAGGCTTTATTGGCAGCGGCGCAGTTGTCGCTGGGGAGGCCTTCGATTTTTGAGACTTTTCGCTCCATATTGACGAAATCGTAATAGTAGGTCGTTTTCTTATTGAGCGGGTTGGTGACAGTAATTTGTGGAATCAGAACGTTATCAAATTTCGAATAATCGATCGTGTATTTGTCAGCGCCGTTAGCATGCTCAGACGAAATCGCACGCCCCGAAGAATCATAAGTCCATTTAGCAAGGCGATTGCCCGCTCCATCAAGTATTTCGGTCAACAAAGTGGTATCACCGGAATATAAATAGGAGTATGACAGTACACTATTATTTTTAACCGACGTGAGTCGCTGATTTTGATACCCATATTCTATCGTATAATCTGGATTCGATAGACGGGATACCGTCATATTTTCGTTATACTCGACGTTTAAAATGGCCGATCCATTTTTCAAAACCTTCTCAACAAAGCCATTGGCATTCCGACTTAAAACAAATTCGCCGCTGTCATTTCGTATGGAATGGAGTATGTCATTTACAAACCGGTATCGAACTCCACCCAGCTGAAATATTGCTTCGGTGTTGACGATACTAAGCTGAGCATTCTTACCCTGCATCTCGTAATACTGGCCATTTTTTAACTCAAAAATATATTGGCTTCCATCTGGCAACCAGATGGTTTTCAGCTCAGGCGAGCTCGGAAAGGAATCAACTTCAAGTGTTTTTCGAATAATACGAGTCGCCACAACCTTTCCATCGATAACTATCTCGCAGATCTTGTTGTTCGTAGCGCTCACTCTACTGGTAGCTTTGCTGTAATGAGCAAACACATTGCCCGCAAGGCCAGATTTCCACCCTACGCAAGCAGAAGCCGCGCTACGAGAGGTAAGACCCAAGAATGCTGGTGATGGTGGTAAAGTGTTTTTAGCTATCGAATATTCCACCTGGATTTTTGGTAATTTTTGATCGATAGTCACTTCATAAAATAGAGCCCAGCTACTGCCGATTGTCGACAAGGCGCCTGAATTTTTTGACCTGTAATAGCGCTCAAGCTCCAGTCCATTCATACGCGCATCGACAACCGATTCGACCTTGTTACCCGTAGTAATCGCAATCGGATTACCTACGGTAGGGCACTTTGAATAATCCTCGGTTTTATCCAAAAAATAACGCGGGTAATGAAACTCGAACGCATGCATTGGGATTTTATTAATCGCTTTATTCTCTAGAAGCCAACCAGCAGTATGGGCGTAAGTGTAGGGGGCTCGAGAAATACTTTGCAGCACGCACACCTCATCGAAATTATAGCCATGTCCTGTCACTGCAGAAGCGCAGGCTGACTTAGCAGTGTCAAAATCACTATATAATTCAACATGAAACCAGTGCGTTACGGGATCAGAAGGAATCAGGGTAAAAGAATAAGCTACTGTAGCAGCTGACCTCAACACAATAAAAAAAAATCCAAAGGTGAGAATCAACCTATCGATCATTAAGCAATTAAGCCAGAGTGCCTTCTTCATGCTGGTTCTTCCTTATCGTATTTGCAATCAACTGAGGGGATTTAAAAAATCATTAAAGGGTTTTACAAAGGCGGCAAAGAGGATGCTGTACAGTTCAACACCCAAAAGGTCGTGCAATTTTCCGATATCTTCGAGCCCTTCCCGATATCTTCAAGCCGCCTTATTGCGGATAAAGGTTTATTTTACAGATCAACCATGACAACTCAATCAGCCAAAACACTGAATTTAGGCAAATTTCAATTCATGCTTAAGCGTGAATTTTGGTGTCCAGCCCGTCGTCACGACGGCCGCAGGCTGCGTCGACTTGGCGTTAGCGGGGGACCTCTTTACACTGGCGGGCACGGTTTTGCTCTGACGGGTGTGGGGGTTGGATTTGGCGATTGATGTAAACGGGGATGGCCTTGCCATGACCTTAGGCGCCATTAGCCGGGGGCTTGCCTTGCCGGTGGGGCCGGCGGTGCCGCAGGTGGCGGTGGCGGGAGGCGGGTTGGTGGGATTGCTGTTGGCCTGGCGCCTTGCGGAATTTGGCTTAGGGCAGCGCGCCTGCCGCGTGACGCTGTTCGACGGCTCCCCCTCGGGCAAGCCCGCCGCGGCGCATACAGCCGCCGCGATGATTTCCCCTTTAAGCGAACTGGTGGTGAGCGACAGGCGCATTTACGACATGGGCCTAGCGTCGTTGCGCCTCTGGCCGCAATGGCTGGCTGAGTTAAACGCCCGCATTGAGCGGCCTACGCCGCCTGTGGCCTACAGCGCCTGTGGCAGCTTGGCGCTTGCCCATGCCGCTGACCAGGCGGAGCTGCGCCAGTTTGCACAGGAGCTGCGCTACCACTTGGCTGACCAAAACCCCGCGCAATGGTTGAATCAGGCACAGCTACAGGCCCTGGAACCTCATTTGGCCAGCGATTTTGCCGAGGGGCTGTTTTTGCCGGATGAGGCCTTTTTGGATAATCGTGCTCTGCTGGCAGCACTGCGCGCACGCCTTGCTGCGCTTGGGGTGCGATTACAGGACAAGAGCCCCGTGACCTTTAACCCGGAACCTGTCTGTGAGGGGGTCGCGTTTGATCAGTATGACCTGGTAGTGGATGCGCGCGGGGTCGGCAGCCTGGATGCGTTGCCGGTGCGGGGGGTGAGGGGCGAGGTGCTGTGGGTGTCGACGCCGGAAGTGCAGTTTTCCCGCCCGATTCGTTTAATGCACCCCCGTTATAAACTGTACATAGTGCCAAAACCCAACCACCAATTTATCGTGGGGGCGACGGAGATTGAAAGTTCAGACGCCTCACCCGTCAGTGTGCAATCGGTGATGGAACTGTGCAGTGCGCTTTATACGTTGAATCCCGCCTTTGCCGAGGCCCGCATTCAGTCGCTGGAATCCAATTTGCGCCCCAGCCTGCTCGACAATATGCCCTGCGTACACTTCAATGGCCGCATTTTGCGTATCAATGGCCTTTATCGGCACGGTTATCTTTTGGCGCCCTGTTTAATTGACTGGGCTTTATCACAGCTGGAACAGGCTTAATCTCAAACAGGTTCAATGCAGTATGTCGACCGCTATGATCAGCCTTAATGGCGAGAGCTATCACACCGAGGCCAGCACCCTAGCCGAGTTGCTGCTCGAATTATCGCTGCCGTCGCAGTTTGCGGTGGCGCTCAATGGCGAGTTTGTGCCCAAGGCGCGCTATGCCGAAAGCCTCTTGACCCCGGGCGATGCCCTGGATCTGGTCAGCCCGGTGGGAGGTGGCTAAATGAAACCCTTAACCCTTTACGGCAAACGCTTTTCCAGCCGGTTTTTGCTGGGCACGGCCTTATACAGCTCGCCGCAGGTGATGCTGGACGCCGTGGCGGCGGCGGGCTGTGACATAGTCACCCTGGGCCTTCGACGCCAAAACCCGGCCGATCACGATGGCCAGGCGATATGGCAGGCGATTCAGTCGACCGGTTGCAGCCTCTTGCCCAATACCGCCGGCTGTAAAAGCGCAAAAGAAGCGATCAATCTCGCCGAGATGTCGCGCGAAATTTTTGCGACTAATTGGATCAAGCTTGAGGTGATCGGCGACGATTACAACCTGCAGCCCTGTCCGTTTGGCTTGGTCGAGGCCGCCGCCGAGCTGATTAAACGCGGCTTTTGTGTGCTGCCCTATACCACGGACGATTTAGTCCTCTGCCAGCGGTTGCTTGCGGTGGGCTGTGAAGTGCTCATGCCCTGGGGGGCCCCGATAGGGACAGGCCAAGGCCTGCTCAACCGTTATGCGCTCAACTGTTTGCGCGAGCGCCTACCCGATATCCCCCTTATTGTGGATGCGGGCATTGGCGCGCCTTCACAGGCCTGCGAGGCGATGGAAATGGGCTTTGATGGCATTTTACTCAATACCGCTGTGGCGCGTGCCCAGTCCCCCGCGCGTATGGCAAGCGCCTTCGCCGAGGCCATTAACGCTGGGCGCACCGCTTTTGAGGCGGGCCTGATGCAAAAGCGGCAAACCGCCAGCCCCAGTACCCCGACTATCGGCAAGCCGTTTTGGCATCAGCGGCCCGTATAACTGGCCCCTATACCGTCCCCGTTGCTTAATGTGAGGAATCTCCATGGTTACGCACGAATCGCCCGCCAAAGTGGCTGTGATTACCGGCGCCGCGGTGCGGCTCGGCAAAGCGCTGGCCGAGGCGTTGCACGCGCGCGGGTTTTCGCTGCTGTTGCACTACCGCAATGCGTCGGCGCAACCCCTGATCGATGCGCTCAATGCAAAGCGCCCAGGGTCTGTCATGGGCCTGCAAGGCGATCTGAGTGATGCCACGCTGCCCGGCCGTTTGACCGAGGCGGCCTTGGCTGCGTTTGGGCGCATTGATGTGCTGGTCAACAATGCGTCGCGCTTTTATGCCACGCCCATCGGCGAGGCCACAGAGGCTGACTGGCAGGCACTATTCGATAGCAATGCCAAGGCGCCATTTTTTATGGCTCAGGCGATGGCGCCAGCCTTGCGCCAAACCGCAGGCTGCATCCTTAATATTGCCGATGCCTACGCCAGCCAGCCCAAAAGGCGCCACACCGTTTACTGCATGGCTAAGGCGGCGAATGTCATGCTCACCCAGAGTCTTGCGATTGAGCTTGCGCCGCAGGTGCGCGTCAATGGCATAGCGCCCGGCGCCCTTTTGGCGCCGAGCCACAAGCCGCTTGCCAACCTTGCCGCCTCCTTGGCGGAGATCCCGCTCGCGCGCTTGGGGGGCGAGAGTGCTTTGGTGGAGGCCGCCGTGTTTTTAATCGAGAGCGCAGGCTATATGACCGGGCAGGTGTTAACAGTTGATGGCGGTAAAAGCCTTGCCGGTATTGCCTGACCCTTTGCCGTTATCATCCGAGGTGCAATCATCCGAGGTGCCTCCATCGCCAGAGGCTGGCGATGGCCTCGGGGCTGAGGTGCCGCCTCTGGCCGATTCTGCCTTAACACACCTGGCCGCGAGCGTTAAATCTCACGCCTTGCGCTTGGGATTTGATGCAGCGGCCATCACCGATACCGAGCTCAATCCTCACGAGGCCGGTTACGATGCTTGGCTCGCAGAGGGTTATCACGGCACCATGGCCTGGCTTGCCAATAACCGGCACTTGCGCTTCAACCTCGATGCCTTAGTGCCGGGTACTGTCCGGGTGATCAGTGTGCGGATGGGCTATCTGCCCGATCGAACATCCTGGGTGTCTGTCTTAAAAAACTCGCAAAAGGCCTATGTGGCCCGCTATGCGCTGGGGCGCGATTACCACAAAGTGATTCGCACCAAATTGGCTAAATTGGCGACCTTATTGAGCGAAGAGGCTCTAGCCCTCGGCCTCTCGCCGCCCCATCAACGAGCGTTTGTCGATAGCGCGCCGGTGCTTGAGCGGCCCCTCGCGCAAAAGGCAGGGCTCGGTTGGATTGGTAAACACACCTTGCTCATTCACCCGCAGGCGGGCAGCTGGTTTTTTTTGGGGGAGCTCTTTACCAGCTTACCCTTGCCGCTGGATACCGAGCGTGTGGCGGCGGAAAATCGCTGCGGCGACTGTACAGCCTGTTTAAAAGTCTGTCCGACCGATGCCTTTGTCGCGCCCTATGTCATGGACGCCAGGCGTTGCATCAGTTATCTCACGATCGAAAACGCTGGCCCCATTCCCGAAGCCTTTCGCGAGCCGATGGGCAACCGCATCTACGGCTGCGATGATTGCCAAGCCATTTGCCCCTGGAATAAATACGCCAAGCTCGCGACTGAAACCGCCTTTACCCCACGCAATGCGCTGGATGGGCCGGATTTGCTCAGCCTTTGGGCTTGGGATGAGGTGCAATTTTTGGCGCAAACCGAAGGCTCGCCCATTCGGCGAATTGGCTTCGAACGCTGGCGGCGCAACCTTGCGGTGGCACTTGGCAATGCGCCCCCGAGCCTTGCCATTATTGAGGCGCTACAAAGTCAGCTGGGCAAGGTGTCGCCCTTGGTGGACGAGCATATTGTTTGGGCGCTTGATCGCCAACACCACCCGAAGCGTCCGCGCCAACGCAAAATCAAGCGTCTGCCTGATTAAGGTCAGCCTCGTCAGCCTGCATGCAAGAACACTCACACGGCCGACACCCTTTGTGTTATTCACCGTCTTGCCATAAATACCTGCGAGATTACAGGGGCTGTCCACGCACTGAGGTACCCCTTCATCACGTTAGGAGATAGAAATCATGCCAGGTTATGATCCGAACTTTTTAGATGGCGTCACCTTACCGATCCCCACTTTTTCGACTGAGCTTTCGGCTGAGATATTCAATGCGGGCGAACTCTTCGAGTATCCCAATTATTCAATTGTCATGAATAAGGCCAGCGAAAAGCGCGCCGCGATCATCGTTTGTTTTAACCTGAATCAAAACCTGCTTAAAGAAACAGCCCGGAGTGACCGTTGGCGTATTGACCCGCGCATAGGATTTGCCCATCAATTAAATAATGACTATTACGCGCGAAATGATTGGGATCGTGGCCATATGGCGCGGCGAGCCTCGGCCGCATGGGGGCAGTCACAACGCGACGCCCAATACGCAGCGGACGAAACCTTTTACTATTCCAATAGCTGCTTGCAACACATGAATTTAAATCAGGATGAGTGGCTCGCCCTCGAGGATTGGGTAAAGGACTTGAATCTGGATAAAGACGGCAAGATTAGTGTTTTTGCCGGGCCTTTTTGGGGCGCCTATGACCGCACGGTGCGGCCATCGGGTAGGCCACTCGCATTGGTGCCCGCCGGCTTTTTTAAAGTGGTGTGTTTTATTAATCAAAACACTAACGCACTGGATGTGCGCGCGTTTGTGATTTATCAGGATGAGGCCGCCTTGCGGGATAAAGCCGGTCGCCATCGTTACAACAATCAACACTACCAGGTCACCATCACTGAAATTGAACAGTTAACCGGTTTGCGATTTGATGACGCGATTTACGAATCCAATCCGCTGTATTTCAGCCGCGCACGCACAAAACCTGAAGAAAACGTCACCCTGGTACCGGAACTCATTGAGGTGTCGGGGCCTGGCGATATTGTGTCGCACGGCGACAGGCGCCAAACAATTAAAGACGATATGGTGGATATTTTTATCGCGGCGGCCATGGTAAATCCTACTGGTATTGATGCAGGCAAAGAATGGATATCGCTGATTAACTTGGGCTCGGAGGTCATTGATGTCAGTGGCTGGTATCTCATCGACGATAAGGGTCATAAACTCGACATCACTGCTGCTGTTGCAGACCCCGCGAGTCGGCTGTTAAAGCCGGGCCAATCCTTGCTGTTGGACGCCATTCAGCCACTGTCCTTGTCGAATAACAAAGGGGTTATCCAATTGTATGCCGCCGATTCCGCGCGCATTGACTGGGTCAACTATCACCAAGGCATGATAAAGAGCGGCGCCACTGTCAGTTTTCTCATCCCTCGCGATACCTTGGACATCTAGACGCTTGAGGTAGACGCTTGAGGCAGGCCCGCCTGGCGGGATCATGTGATGTGAGCCTGTGAGCCTGTGAGCCTGTGAGGCGCCTGGCAAGCCCTAAACCCCCAGCGCGCGCAAAATGCGGGTAAAGCCTGTCGGTGGCCGGCTGACGATCAGCACGGAGATATTGTCGCGGCCACCTTCGTGCAAGGCAGCATCAATCAGCGCCTGGGTCGCGTCTGTGATGTCGTTATGGGTGGCGAGCAGGTCACAGATGTGTTGGTCGGTGAGGGCGTCTGTGAGCCCATCGCTACACAGCAGCAGCCAGTCGCCCTTTTTCCATTCCCGCTCAAGGGTATCGACTTTCAGGTGGCTCAATTCTGCCGAGCCCAAGCATTGGGTAATCACATTGCGATCGGGGTGCAGCGCCATTTCTTTGGCCGTGATGGCGCCTGCCTCGTAGAGCATTTGCACATAGGAGTGGTCGGTCGTCAGCTGCTCCAGTTGCCAGCCCAGTTTGGAATGGCCCCAGAGATAGGCTCGGCTGTCGCCAACCCAAGCGATTTGATACTCGTTACCGTGAGAGTGCAGCGCCACAATCGTGGAGCCCATACCCTGGTAGTTCGGGTGCGTCTCCGCTTCGGCCAATACAGCCTGATGCGCAGCCTGAATCGCATCATGGAGGCTTGCGCCTGTAGCAATGGATTTTTCCAGGGTATTGATGGCAATTGCTGAGGCAACTTCACCCGATGCATGGCCCCCCATACCATCTGCGACAGCCCAAAGCTTGATGGCAGGGTTGCTGAGCACGGCATCCTCATTGTTGCTTCGCACAAGGCCGGTGTCCGTTTTGGCGTTGTAATAAGGCAGTGGCATTGGCCTGTTAATCCAAAGGTGTGGGCTTTCCAGCACCAAAAATGAGTCATCGGGGTGGTTTTGTCCGGCGGTTTGTCGAGACGCGGTACCAGTACAGGCCAGACTAAACGAAAAAAAATCCGCTGTCAGGAGCTGCCGAAAAAGAATGTGATGCGACTGGTGGTAATTTTGCCAGTTTGTTATAAAGTCGCGCCCTTTATCGATGTTCTATAGCGGATACCTCCTGATATGTTGCAGCTGCGCTTGAAACAGTCGTCCAAGGCCCCCGTTTGGCTGGTGGCGCCCTCCTATACGCTTGGCTCAAGCCATGAGTGTGATTGTCAGATCGCACAAGAGGGCGTAGCCCCTGTTCATGCCGAGATTCATGTCAAAGGCGAGGCCGTGACCTTAGTCCCGGTTAATCCCGATCTGCTCCTGACATTAAATGGTGAGCCTGTCACCCTCGAAACCCCGCTCAAATTGGGCGATGAGATTGTGATGGGGTCAGCGGAGCTCGAACTCATCGACCCCAAACTCATGGAGCGGCCCAAAGCGCAAGAGGCGACGCAGATGCGCTCAGCGCTCAGCCTCAGCGCACTCGAAGAGGCCTCGCCTTGGTCCTTGCGCCCACTCAATACCACCTTGACTGAAAAGCCGCTTTACCCGCTGTTTGGCGCCATGTTGCTTGGGCGATCCAAAGAGTGCGACATCAGCATCGGCGCATCGCATCTCTCGCGCAAGCATGCCAAATTCACGGTGACCACACGCGGCTTAACAGTGGAAGACCTCGGCTCTTCGAATGGTACCTATGTCAACGGCTCGCGCGTGGCGTTAATTTGCGATTTAAAACACGGCGACGAAGTGAGTTTTGATACGCTGAAGTTTCGCGTCGAATCGAAACAGCTGGTAGAGGATGTCACCAGTTTGCGCCCGGCCTTGGACGAAACTCAAATCCGCCAAGCTGTGGTCTTGCCGCCACGGGCCGCAGCAGAGCGAAAAGCGCCTGCCTCTCGCCCTAAATCCCCCTCTCGCGCCGCAACCCCTAAACAGGCTCCTGAGGCCCCAGATGGCCATAACCTGGCGGAAAATGGTTTGTTTATTGGCGCTATCGTCTTACTGGTAGCCGCCATAGTGGGCTTTGCCTGGTTTGTTCTGTCCTAATTCATTCAAGTTCTGAGCGACTAGGCCGATAGCCTCCTGTTAACAGGCCAACACCTGAGGTGTTGCGCTCCTACAGGAGGCGCCTATGTCTTTGATCTCGACTTATTCCGGCTTACCGAATCACGTCAAAACGGCCTCATCGAGCAGTCTCCTGCTGCGATCTGGCGCTGAGGCCGGTCAGGGCAATTCATCGCACCTACTGCGTTCTGCATCGCAAACGCTTAGCTTGCAAACACTTAGCCTGCAAACCACCGAGGTCCGTATCAGTGATGCCGGGCTTGCGCAATCAGAGGCTGCAGGCCAGGCAGAAGCCCTCGGTCAAGTCGCACAAGCTGGTCAAGCCACACAAACGCCCAATCGTGCCGACTTCAACCCCTATTCAACACGCATTTTACAGGCGATAGAAGGCCAGCTGGCGCGCGATATTGTCGAGGGCGCAAGTCCAGACGATCTGGCGGCCCGTTTACAGGCAGGGCTGGAGGGATTTTTGTCGGGCTTTAACAGCGCGCTCGCGAGCCTCAAGGATTTGCCGGGATTTGGCGCTGAGATAGAGGCAGACTTGCTAGAGACTCAGTCCCAAGTGCTCAGTGGGCTCAAGGAAACGGCTGGGCAATTGGGGCTCGATGCCGGCGCTATTCAGTCGGCGTTAGATCGCTTGGCCGAGACGCAGCTGAGACGACAGGCGTCATCGTCATCCGCTGCGGCCGACAGCGCGCCCACCTATAGCTCGCCGACTGCTAATCAAACCGCTGGGAGCCAAAGTCTGTTTGGCGCCAGGCATGAGCGTTTTGAATTGTCGCTCATGACACAAGAAGGCGACAAAATCACCCTTCTAATCGACAACCTTCAGGCGCTAAGTCTTGAGCAAACGGCGGATTCGAGCGAATTATCTTGGCAATCGCGCAACCAGGCGGCTTGGCGAATTGAGGGCGATTTAAACGCAGACGAAATACACGCGATTAATCAGTTGCTATCGCCAATTGGGCGCATGAGAGAGGCCTTTTTTGAGGGGGATGTGCAAGGGGCTTGGGATCAGGCCTTACAGCTGGGCGGCGATCCCAAGCAGATTCTCCAGTACTCTCTGAGCCTCAGTCAGCAAACCCATGCCAAGGTAGAGCAGTACCAACAGCGCGATTCTGGCAACGCCTTTGACGCGGAGTCGCCCGCTGGTCTGAGCCGCAACCTAAAACCTTTAGGTGCATTTTTGCGGGCGCTTGATGCCGCCGAGCAGGCTGTCAATCAGCTGCGCCAGTATTTTGAACTGGCTGACGAGCCAAATGACCGAATCGCGGCGCGCTTTGCCGACGCCCTCAACCCGCAATCATCAGCCAGCATCCTGGCTTTTTTGGAGCAGGCTTTGCCAGTCGGCCTTGCGCCCTCTAAATCCTGAGCCAGCCGAGGCTAATACGGCAAACCCATTTCGCGGCCAACTCCCATCAGCAGCATGCGGATAATCATCAGGACCGCAAACAGCAGCATAAAGGACAGATCTAAGCCACCTAAGGGGGGGATCTTGTTGCGAAGGGGGCGGCTGATGGGGTCGAGCAGCTGATGTAGCAGTAACAAGGCAAAATGCCTGGAGTGGGGCGCAATAAAGCTCGCCACACTGACGACAACCATGGCAATTAAATAGATGCCGATAACCAATAGCGCCATTTCAATCAGCGCCCAGATCACGACTGCACCGCCATAAAACCCTGCGCTGGCGCCACTCATCAGCAGAATCAACGTCACAAACACAAGTTGCAAACCGAGGGCGAGAACCAAAGCGGCGAGGTCCAGCCCGGCCCAGCCGGGAATGATTTTGCGCAAGGGTTTTAAGAGCGGATTGGTGATTTGCACAATGGCTTGCGACAGGGGGTTGTAAAAATCAGCGCGAACCCACTGCAACAAAAAGCGCAACAATACCGCGCCCACCAAGAAGGTGGCCAGGCTGTTGACGATAAAAAGACCGATTTGAATAAACGTTGTCTGCATGCTTGTGGCTCATCGAATAGTTAAAAGGGGCGCAGCGGTTAAGTGATGTCAAGCAAGTTGTCATAGGCTTGATCCGAGTGTAGCGAATGCGCCAACCGGCGCTAGAGCTTGGCGAGCTCAATCGAGCGAGCCTGGCAGGCCTCCATGGCGTTTTGAATGAGCTGCCGAAGATTGCCAGCCTCAAAGGTGGCAATGGCGCGCTCAGTCGTGCCGCCTGGTGACGTCACTTTTTGCCGCAACACCTGTAGCGTATCCGGCGAGCTGGCCGCGAGCGCTGCGGCACCTTGAGCGGTTTGAATGGCAAATTCGGTGGCCATAGCGGGTTCCAACCCTTGTGCGATAGCACTGTCGCGCATGGCTTCCATAAAAAGAAAGAAATAGGCCGGGCCACTGCCGGATAAGGCGGTGATCGCATGCATGTGGTCTTCGTGATCCAGCCAGCTACAAATTCCGGCCGCTGTGAAGAGGGTTTGTGCTGTCGCGCGATGGGCCGGGAGGCAAGCTGCGTTGGCGATGAGGCCAGCTGCCCCTAAACCCAGGCTGCTTGGGGTGTTGGGCATGGCGCGAACAATCGGCTGATCGGCACCTAACCAGGCCTCTAGTCGATCCAGTGATAGGCCCGCCGCCACCGAAATAATCAACTGATGCGGTGCGAGCTCTGGCGCAATCTCAGCGCAGAGCGCCGCCATCATTTGGGGCTTGGCGGCGAGGACCAGTGTGTCGCAAGCTTGGATGGCTGCGCGGTTATCCCGGGTGCACTGCACTCCAGGGAAACGTACTGACAAGGCTTGTAGTGCATCAGGGCTTCGCCGCGTGGCCCAGATCGCCTGGCTCGGTGTGCCTTGCTGGATGCTGGCTTGAATGAGGCTTTGGGCAAGGTTGCCCGCGCCTAAAAAAGCAAAGGTATTCATGGTGATGGGCTCATAAAATTAACACAGTCTATCGAGTATGGGGTGGGCGCTCGCCAAAGATGGCGGTACCGATACGTAACCAGGTGCTGCCGGCGGCTATAGCCTCTTCCATATCTTGGCTCATGCCCATAGACAGCTCGGCCAACCCGTAATGGGCTGCAAGCTGCGCAAGCTCGGCAAAAGCCCGCGAACTGTTGCCGGAATCCGGCAGCGTCATCAGTCCACGCAGCGCGAGGCGAGGCAGCTTTTTTACAGCGTCTATTAAGGCGCCAAGATCGGCAGGCACAACGCCCGATTTGGTGGCAGATTGATCCAAATTCACTTGGATAAAAACATTGAGCGGGGCCAATTGCGCCGGCCGTTTAAGCGCCAGCAATTCGGCAATTTTGAGCCTGTCAAGGCTATGCACAAAACTGGCGTGGCGAGCGACGCCGGCTGCTTTGTTACTTTGCAGCGGGCCTAAAAAATGCCAGCAGAGATTGAGCGCTTCAAGCTGTGTGGCTTTTTCGATCAGTTCCTGTGCATAGTTTTCACCAAAATGCACCTGGCCGGCTTCTGCCGCCGCCACAAGGGCGTGGGTGGGTTGCCATTTACTGACGGCAATCAACTGCGGACAGGGGCTTGCCGCGACTGCGCGAGAGGTTTTGGCCTGGTGACAGGCCAGTATCCTGGCGCGGGTGGCGTCTAGTCGGCTGCGGATACTCGGCGCGGGGGGCTGTGATGGGCTTGTCATTGTCAGGCTGTATCGGTTCTGAAGACTGGGGTAAACTCCAGTCAAATGAGCTGGCCTGTCAGCTTAGCGACCTGGACCCCGACTGGCTAGATGACGCGCCAATTTATACACTTTGACACTGGTTATACACTTTGACACTGGGATACAGCCTAGAAAGATAACAACGACATAACAACGAATCAGGTGCTTGCTATGGATATTACTGAACTACTGGCCTTTTCCGCTAAACAAGGTGCTTCCGATCTTCACTTGTCGGCAGGGCTGCCGCCGATGATTCGGGTGGACGGCGATGTCAGGCGCATTAATCTGCCGCCAATGGATCACAAGGCGGTGCACTCGCTGATTTATGAAATCATGAACGACAAACAACGCAAGGATTATGAAGAATTTCTGGAGACGGATTTTTCCTTTGAAGTGCCGGGTGTGGCGCGTTTTCGCGTCAATGCGTTTAATCAAAACCGTGGTGCTGGTGCAGTGTTTCGAACCATTCCCTCGCGGGTTCTCAGTATGGAAGAGCTGGGAATGGGGCAGGTCTTTCGCGATATTTCATCGGTTCCACGCGGGTTGGTACTCGTCACAGGGCCCACGGGTTCAGGCAAATCCACTACGCTTGCCGCCATGATGGACTTTATCAACGACAGCAAATATGAACATATTTTGACGATTGAAGACCCTATTGAATTTGTCCATGAATCCAAAAAATGCCTGGTTAACCAGCGCGAAGTGCATCGCGATACGCACGGATTTGCCGAGGCGTTGCGTTCGGCCCTGCGTGAAGACCCGGATATTATTCTGGTAGGCGAGATGCGCGACTTGGAAACCATTCGATTGGCGTTAACGGCAGCGGAAACAGGCCACCTGGTGTTTGGCACACTCCACACCACCTCTGCCGCCAAGACGATCGACCGGATTGTGGATGTCTTCCCCGCGCAAGAAAAATCCATGGTGCGCTCCATGCTGTCGGAATCCTTGCAGGCTGTTGTCTCGCAAACGCTGTTAAAGCGGGTAGGTGGCGGGCGTGTCGCCGCTCACGAAATCATGCGCGGCACAGCGGCTATCCGTAACCTGATCCGTGAAGATAAAGTCGCTCAAATGTACTCCGCCATTCAAACGGGCGCCGCTGTCGGCATGCAGACGATGGATCAATGCTTGGCGGACCTTGTCGCGAGGCGGGTCATTACCCGCGATGTGGCGCGCGAAAAAGCCAAAATGCCTGAAAATTTCTAACCCTGAGTCCGCCCCTTGGGCGGGCTGTCTGACACTGGGCAAACACTCTACGGGTAAATGCCCCCCCTTGACTTGCTGAAGAGCCGCGCAATGGAAATCGATCGTTTGTTACGTTTAATGGCTGAAAAACAGGCCTCTGACCTCTTTATTACAGCGGGGGTGCCGCCGTCAATTAAAGTCAACGGTAAAATTATTCCAGTGACAACCACACCCTTGTCGCCAGAAAAGTCGCGCGAAACGGTGCTCAGCACCATGAATGAAAAACAGCGCGAGGAGTTTGTTGAAAAAAAAGAATTGAATTTCGCGATTAGCGCGCGCGGCCTCGGTCGGTTTCGCGTCAGCGCTTTTTATCAGCGCAACCTGGCTGGAATGGTATTGCGCCGGATTGAAACAAAAATTCCAGAAGTGGATGAGCTTGGCCTCCCGGAAATTATTAAAGAACTCGCTATGACCAAGCGCGGGCTGATTATTTTTGTGGGCGCGACGGGTACGGGTAAGTCCACCTCTTTGGCGGCCATGATCGGGCATCGCAATAAAAACTCGCGGGGTCATATTATTTCGATTGAAGATCCCATTGAGTTTGTGCATCAGCACCAAGGTTGCGTTATCACGCAGCGCGAGGTGGGTATTGATACCGAATCGTTTGAAATTGCACTGCGTAATACACTGCGCCAAGCGCCCGATGTGATTTTAATCGGCGAAGTTCGCACACGCGAAACCATGGAGCACGCTATCGCCTTTGCTGAAACCGGCCACCTGTGTTTGTGTACACTCCACGCAAACAATGCCAACCAAGCACTCGATCGCATCATTCACTTTTTTCCAGCTGACCGCCACAGCCAGCTGTGGATGGATTTATCGCTTAATTTACGCGGCATTATTGCACAACAACTCATTCCAACACCCGATGGTACAGCGCGGCGCGCCTGCTTGGAGATATTGTTAAATACGCCTTTAGCCTCGGACATTATTCGCAAAGGCGAAGTGCATAATTTAAAAGAGTTAATGAAAAAATCCACTGAGCTCGGCATGCAAACCTTTGATCAAGCGCTTTACGATTTATATGAGGCGGGCGAGATTACCTATGAGGATGCGCTGTCCCATGCCGACTCGGCCAATGACTTGCGCCTACTCATTAAACTGGGCTCCGAGTCGGATGCGGAATATCTCTCGAATGCGGCAGATGAGCTTTCTATCATGCAAGATGAAAGTCATCGGGTGAAGCGTTTTTAGTCGCCCGCCTTCGCATTTTGCCTTGTGCATCGGTGCTGCATTTGGCGGCAGCTGTTGTGTGCTCCCAGTGTTGTCATTTTAGGCGCTCAGGCCAGCCAGCTTGGCGGTTTTCGTTACAATCGCCTAAGCGGGCCCGGTTACAATCTGCACTACACTCAATTGATTCAAGCAAGCGGCCATGTGGTTTAGAGGCTGTTTTTTTCCGTTCGTCGCTATGGAGCTGACATTATGAGCCAATACCAAATACCCGAGCGCGACATGCAATTTGTTTTGCATGAGCTGTTTGATTTTGAAAGCCATTATGCCGCCATAGGTAAAACGGATGTGACGCGCGATGTCATGGATGCGGTCATTAGCGAGGCCGGTAAATTTTGTGAAACTGTTTTAGCACCCATCAATGCAATAGGGGATCGCGAGGGCTGTCGATTTAAAGACGGTCACGTAATGACACCACCGGGTTTTAAAGAGGCCTATCAACAGTATGTTGAAGCCGGCTGGCCGAGCATGAGTCATCCAGAAGCCTACGGTGGCCAAGGTTTGCCAGAATCCCTTGAAACTGTGCTCAGCGAAATGGTCGGCACGGCAAACTGGGCCTGGGGAATGTATCCGGGTTTATCTCACGGCGCCATGAAAACCCTCGCCTTGCATGGCACTGAGGCCCAAAAACAGCTGTATCTCACGCAGCTGATCAGCGGTAAATGGACCGGCACCATGTGTTTGACCGAGTCCCACTGCGGCACCGATCTTGGCCTGTTAAAAACGCGGGCTGAGCCGCTTGCCGATGGGCGTTACAGCATTAGCGGTACAAAAATTTTCATTTCCGCCGGCGAGCACGATATGGCCGAAAATATCGTGCATATTGTGCTTGCTCGATTGCCGGATGCACCGGCTGGAACCAAAGGCATCTCATTATTTATAGTCCCCAAATTTTTGCCCGATGCGCAGGGGGGGATTGGTCAGCGCAACGCCGTGTCCTGTGGCGCTATTGAGCACAAAATGGGAATACACGGTAACGCGACCTGCGTGATGAACTTTGACGGCGCTACGGGTTTTCTCATCGGCGAAGCCAACCGCGGTTTGCAGTGCATGTTTACGTTTATGAATAGCGCGCGCCTGGGCACAGCCCTTCAGGGTTTGGCTCATACAGAATTGGGTTTTCAAAAATCCCTCGCTTACGCCAAAGACCGTTTGCAGATGCGTTCGTTAAGCGGTGTTAAAAATCCAACCGGCCTAGCCGACCCCATTATTGTTCACCCAGATGTTCGGCGAATGCTGCTCACGCAAAAGGTGTTTGCAGAGGGCGGGCGCATGCTGGCCTATTACATCGCACAGTGGGTTGATAAAGAAGCCTATGCACAAGATGCCGCTCAAAAAGAGGAAGCCGCTGATTTGCTGGCGTTGTTGACGCCCATCGCGAAGGCTTTTATGACGGAGGTGGGGTTTGAATCCGCCAACCTGGGATTGCAGTGTTTTGGTGGCCATGGCTACATTGCCGAATGGGGAATGGAACAAAATGTGCGTGACTGCCGAATTGCCATGCTCTACGAAGGGACAACCGGCATTCAAGCCCTGGATTTATTAGGCCGTAAAGTTTTGCAAACTCAAGGAGCGACTTTACGTCGATTTACCAAAGTCATTCATAAGTTTTGTGAGGCCCATAAAGAGCACCCAGCTTATGCTGAGTGGATTACACCACTCGCGCAACTAAATAAAGAATGGGGTGATATTACGCTGCATGTTGGCATGTCGGCATTACAGAACCCGGATGAAGTGGGTGCGGCGAGCGTGGACTATTTGTTTTATTCTGGCTATGTCACGTTTGCGTATTTTTGGGCTAGAGCGGCGATTTTAGCCGCCGAGAAGAGCGACAAAAGCGAGGCGGGTTTTTATACCAGCAAGATACTGTCGGCGCGTTTTTATTACGCCAAAATATTGCCTCGCACCCGAGCCTTGGTTGAGACCCTTAAGGCCGGTGCTCAGCCCTTATTGGCCCATAGCGTCGATCAATTTGTGTTCTAAGGCTTTTGGGCTGGAGCAGGACACTTTATGTCCATATATGGCAGAGCACTGGCAAACCGACGGCGAGAGCAGTATCCTCTCGCACCTGTTATAACACCGAGGAAGTCTGCGCGTTTTTTGCCTGCTACTGAATATTATGTTTGACTCGCACGCTCTGGCCAAATTAAAAAAAACCTTCAGCCCCTTCACGCTCGAACGCGTCTGCCGCACCACAAATTCTGATCTGCCGGCACTTTACAGTTATCTTGAGTATTACGGTTTTTTGTATACCTTGAAGGGGCTGGGCGTCGAGTATTTTTCGGGTTACCGCATTGGGGAGGGGCGGGTCAAGCACTATGGCCGTATTGCCACCCACTATTGGCGACTCAATGAGGCGAAGGGTACGGTCTTTATTGTGCATGGTTTGTTTGATCATGTGGGTTTGTATCAACCGGCGGTTCGTTTTTTACTGGAACAAGGCTTTTCCGTTGTCGCACTGGATTTACCCGGTCATGGTTTGAGTGATGGCGAGCCCACCCATATTCGCAGTTTTAACGACTATGCCGATGTCGTTATGGATTGCTTGAAGTACTTTCAAGCCAAAATGCAGGGGCCGGCCTTTGCATTAGGGCAGAGTACCGGCGCAGCGGTGATCCTCAACGTGTGTTTTCGGGCTGCTGCAAAAGGGCGCCAGCCGTTTAAAGGTATTGTATTGCTCGGGCCCTTGTTGCGCTGTAGACGTTGGCAAATGGTCGTTGCATTGCACCGGCTAGTCGGCTGGGCACTCTCGCGGGTGTCGCGCCAATTTCATCCCAATAGCCATGACGAAACCTTCAATCGATTTTTGGAGTCAGGGGACATCTTGCAGAGCCGCTTTCTCACGACCGATTGGGTTGGGGCTATGCGCCAATGGGAATCGCACTTTACGCAACTCCAGCCGATCAACTTACCCTGTTTTATCGTTCAAGGTTCCGCCGATAAGGTGGTTGATTGGCAGCACAATTTACCGCTTTTAGTACAAAAACTTCCCAAAGCGGAGGTTCAAATGATTGAAAAGGCCTTCCACCATTTGGTTAATGAAGCTCCCGAGTTTCGTCGACCCTTGGCGCAGGGTGTCAAGGAGTTTCTTGCCCGTCAGACAGCTTAGTGAACGGGCTTTTTTGTTTTGCGCCTGCCGCACAGGCCGGTATTGCGGTGATGAGCTGCTGTCGAATCGACTGCCAATGGGGCTGCCATCCGTCATGATCACTCGGCAACCAATAGAGTGAGCCTCCGTAGCGCGCCAGCACCCTAGGCCACACCGCGGCATTGATCACCCTGTCCTCTGTGCCGGCAAAGTGCCACAGCGGTACCGACACGGGCGCTGTTGGAGGCGGTGCCGAAACGCCGCTCTTAGGATGCCAGGGCGCGACAGCGCTAAATTGCTGCTCTGGTTTCTCAGTCAGCAGCGCACCGGCCAGTGTCACAATGGCGCAAACCGACATTCTGCTTGGCATCTCGGCTGCGAGTGCACGATATAAGTCAATGGCCAAAGGTGCGCCCCCGCTGAACCCAACCAAAATAATCTGTGTCTGCGGCGCTAGGCGATGTTTTGATAATTCCGTGAGTAAGGCGTTTTTCAAGGACAGGGTAACGGCTGGAGCATACCGGCCTGAGGTCCACCAATAGGGGTGGCAGTGTAATGCGCTTGCTGCGTTGTGAGGGTGAATCCCGCTGTAACAGGGCCTTTGCAGGTAAATGGCAGGCTCAGGGGTGGATTGCCATAGAGCAAAGGCCTGAGCGTTTGGCAGCTCTGGGGCTTTGGCCACAAAACGCCCCCACCGCCAGGGCCGACCGTCCCCGTCTATAAACACCCATAGCCGTTGAGAGGCCGTGTTCGGGTTCAGGTTGTAGACCGCCTCGGCAGCAGGTGCCTGGCGCCTATCCAGGGGCGTTTCTGTCGGCTTGATGGGGCTGCAGCTACACTGAAGCAACAGCAAGATGCCGACTGAGATGCCAAAGGCGAGATGCCGCCAGATTTTGGATCGCTGATTCACACATGCCACACAAACGGCTATGGCCGACATCGTGGTAGAACGCATTTATTGGGAGCCCTTGTAATGCCGGATTCAAGCCCGTGGAGTTTACAGCATGTGTCTTGGGGCGCTCCTCGCTTCTGCTTGTGGCTTGCGGTCAGCAAATTGGCTGCCGTCTTACTCCTGATACCGCTGGCCGGGCGCGGATTGGAGTTTTCGAATGGACCCGACGGCATAGCCGAATCCAGCTGGCGGTTCGAAGGCTCGGTCTTGGAATGCAATTTAACTCACTCGGTCCCGTTTTATGGCCGAGGCGTTTTTAAAACGCGCGCTGGCGAATCGGCTAGGTTTTGGGTGCATCAGGACATAGCACGCTTTGCAGCCGGCAAGGCCTGGTTGTGGTTGAAGCCCCCGGCCTGGCGACATAACCTCGAGCCCATAAATCTCGGCTATGTGCCGGTTAAACAAGGCAAAACACCACTGGTGCTGGAAGCGCGCTTTGCCGAGCGCTTGATGACGGAACTCTATACCGGCTACGCCGTTGAGTTGATTCGACAACCCTGGTACCGCGCCGAGCAGCCCACCGAGTTGCTGCTCAGCCCCATTGGCTTCCAAGCGGTTTATCAGCGCTACCAGGCGTGCCTTGGTCAACTATTGCCAGCCAATTTTGATCAAATTAAACGCACGGCCTTTTATTTTGGCTCCAATAAGCACCAACCTCTTCCGGAAAATCAGCTCTATAAGCTCGATAACATTTTGGCCTTTTACGCCGTCGATTCAAGCATCAGCCATTTTTACATCGATGCTCACACAGACAGTGTTGGCACCCGCGCGGATAACTATGTTTTATCTGAGCAACGGGCTAAAGAGGTTGCGCGTTATTTAGAGGTTGCCGGTGTTCCAGCAGAGAAAATGATCATTCGCTGGCACGGTGAGCGCTACCCGGTTGCCAACAACGGCTCTGCCGCAGGCCGATCAAAAAATCGACGGGTTACCATTCGGCTCGATAGGTTGCCAATAGCGTCGTCGAAGGTGCCGGATGCTGCCGCAACGCCTCAAGCGCCATCATCAAGCAGTTCAGCTGCGAGCGAACCGAGCTCGCCACCTCAGTAGGTGAACGACCGCAGCGCTTAACCCAGCGCTGCAAAACCACGTTCCAGATCGGCGACTAAATCTGCCAGGTCTTCTAACCCCACCGCAATCCGAATCAGGTTATCGCCGATACCCGCTTTGACACGCGCCTCAGGTGTGAGGCGGCCATGCGTGGTGGTGGCAGGATGAACAATCGTTGTTTTGGCATCACCGAGATTGGCCGTGAGTGACATCAAGCGTGTGGCATTGATGAAGCGCCAAGCGGCTGCCTTATCGCCTTTTACCTCAAACGATAAAACGCCACCAAAGGCTCGCTGCTGCTTAGCGGCCAACGCATGACCTGGGTGCTCGGGCAGACCCGCGTAATAACAGGCGGCAACCTGGGTGTGGGCCGCCAGATACTCGGCCATCAACAGCGCACTCGCTGAATGGGCCTTCATGCGCAGGCTCAGCGTTTCGAGGCCTTTCGTAAAGACCCAGGCATTAAAGGGACTCATACTGGGGCCGCAGGTGCGCACAAACCCCAACACCTCGTTCACAAGCAACGCAGAGCCCACAACGGCACCACCCAAGCACCGGCCTTGGCCGTCTAGGTATTTGGTGGCGGAGTGAATGACAAGATCAGCGCCGAGCGCCAAGGGTTTTTGCAACGCAGGCGTGCAAAAGCAGTTATCGACCGCCAGCCAAGCGCCAACGCTATGGGCAATGTTGGCCAAGGCGGCGATATCCACCACCTGGCACAGCGGGTTGGAGGGCGTCTCGCAAAATAGCAGCTTGGTTGCAGGGCTCAAGGCCGCTTCCCAGCCAGCTAAATCGGTTAAGGGAATAAAACGGACTTTAAGCCCAAATTTTTCGAGGTATTTACTGAACAATACCGTAGTGGTGCCAAACACGCTTTGTGAGCAGAGCACTTCATCGCCGGCTTTGAGTAACGCCATACAGCAGCTGAGAATAGCGGCCATACCAGAGGCAGTGCCGACAGCGGCTTCTCCACCTTCGAGGGCGGCCAAACGGGCTTCAAAGGTGCTGACACTGGGGTTGGTGTAGCGGCTATAAACATTGCCAGGCTCGGTGCCGGCAAAGCGGGCTGCGGCCTCTTCGGCGCTGCTGAAAACATAACTCGAGGTCAAATAAATGGGCTCAGAGTGCTCGCCATGTTGGCTGCGAGCTATACCTGCCCTTACCGCAAGCGTATCGAGACCGGCGGTAAGCAGGGGGTTGGTATCGGGCTGATCATCAGGCGTTTCAAACATAGTCAATCTCGAATAGCGTCAATCTCAAATAGAGTCAGCGTTCGGTTATCCAAAGGCGGTCGAGAGTAATGGAGCCTTAGCCGGTTTCGCAAGCCTTTTGCGGACAGGCTTATAAGTTCAATCCATAAAAAAGCCCCGACTTGCGGGGCTTTTGAGCATCAGGGGCGGATTGGCTTATTGTAACGGGCAGGTCGCAGCCTGTGCGGTGTAACCGGAGACCAAGCTGCTGGTGCCACCATTGACGCCATATACCTGACCGGCTGAGGTCAAAACCGAAATCTGATCGCGCTTACCACCCGCGGCAATGATCTCATTCGGCAGAGTGAGAATGGACGGGGTACCCGAATTAGCCGTGGCTTGAGTGTAATAAGCGCCAGTGCCGTCTTTACGTACGACGACACCACGGTTGTAGGCACCATGGAAAAAAGCGGCATTGGGTTCGAAGTCAGTCGCGAGTTGATACACGTTCGGGAAATCATCCAACGGCTCGCCCAATTTGGCGTAACCTGGCACAAACTTATCCAGCAAACATTTGGATTTGCCGGAATAGCTCACCCCGCAAACGGTGGTTTGGTCGGCGGAAATCTGCACCATGGGCTCGTTGAATGGCAGGCGGGCTGGCGTGTCAGTAATGACGCTTTTCAGCGCATCAGGGTGTCCCCAACACCAGACTTCCCCTTTGCGGTTGAGGGCGCAGTTCATTTTGTAGGAGGCGCTCAATTGCACTACGTCAAAATCTTCAGGTAAGGCTGGGCGAGCCCAGATTTGACCATCGTTTGAGCAGGTCAGGTCGCGTTTGGTGCCGGCATTCAGCATCACACAGCCGCGTGGAGTGAAGCCACCACTGGCGGTGACCGCACCTGACTCGACAATGCGGTCGCGAACCGGGTCAACGCCGATATCAATCTTGGCTTTGTAGGCAGCACCGTCTTCGGTCACAACCAGCGCCAGGTCAGACCCAAACCCCGTCACCTGACGCGTATTGGTGATCGGCATGCGGTTGTTGGTCCACTTTAACTCGTACAGGCTGGTACCACTTTTACAGATGGCTTTGCCATCATCTGAACGGAAGCAGGCTGGCCAGCCGCCGTTACCCAGGGCGGTGTAGCCAATTCCGCAAGGATAGTTTGCAAAATAGGCATCCAATTGGGCTTGAGGCACATTGACAAAACCACCCCCAGCGCCGTCATAGCCTTCAACTTTGGGTTTTAATTTGCACTCAGGAACGCGATTAATGCCCGCTGAGTTGATGCGAAAGCCGTAAATATTTTGTGTGGTCATAGGATCTATGGCGCCGCCTTCAATGATCAGCACCAGGTTGTTGCCTTCACGCGTCACAGTACCGATCGCCATTTGCTTGGCTGCATCGCCATACACTTTGGAATCAAATCCGTTGAGGTTGCCTTGCATAAAGTCGAGCGTGATTTTCCAGCTCAACACTTTGCGTGTGTCGTTGTTGAGAATGCGGAAGCTTTCGACAGCAAAGTCATTGCCGTTATTGGTTGTGGCTTTCAGCTCGCAGGAGACCTGCGGTGGGCCCAAATCAACCGAGCTTTGCGATGAGGCGACCGAGCTTGAGGCCACGAGGCTACTACTGGATACCAAGGCGCTACTTGAAACCGCCACACTGCTTGGCGCAGGCAGACTGCTAGCGCTCGCCGGGACACTCGACATCACCAAGGAACTTGAGGACACAGGCAAGCTGGAAGGCGCCGCCAAGCTAGAGCTGACCACCTCCGACGACGACACCGCAACAACGCTGGAGGCGGGGTTTGAGGATAGGGGGGCTGCGCTGGAGCCTGAGCCGCTTTTGGCCATACAGGCCGATAACATCACAGCAGAAAGCAGCGCCAGGGTTGCCTTGGGTCGAGGCAGCTGAATGAGAAAGCCGTGGATAGGTGAACGCATAAATTCCCTCGGTCCAGCTTGTGACAAGCTGTTGTTGTGGTGAGTGACGTTTTTGTTGTTATGAGTGGTGGTTAGGGTGCAGGCGACCCTTGTCGCCGTGCAGCGCCACGCGGGCGAGATTATAAAGGCGTGGCGCCGACCTCGGCGGGCTTTGTTGTTATTTTGTGCACGCCATTGCCTTCTTTTGGTGGTGGCTCACAAGTTGGTGTATGCATTCCACTGGCTGAATGCCACCGAATTGTCACTCGGTTACACTCGCTGCCCAGGATAGTCCAAACGGAATGACTGCATGAAAACCCCGCTCATTACTGCCGCCGGATACGATGCGTTAAAAGCCGAGATGGACCAGTTGTGGCGTATTGAACGGCCTGAGGTCACGCAAAAAGTCGCTTGGGCGGCGAGTCTCGGCGATCGCAGTGAAAATGCGGATTACCAATACAACAAAAAACGCTTGCGCGAAATTGACCGGCGTGTGCGTTACCTCCAAAAGCGCTTGGCCGAGTTAAGAGTCGTACCCTATGCACCCAGCCAAGAGGGGCGGGTATTTTTTGGTGCCTGGGTAGAGGTTGAAAATGCCGAAGGCGTGGTCAAACGCTTTCGGATAGTGGGATACGACGAAATCTTCGCAACGGCGGATTACATCTCTGTCGACTCGCCGATGGCGCGAGCACTGCTTGGCAAAGCGGAAGGTGATGAGGTCCTGGTGGTGACCCCTGCCGCCCGAACCGAATGGACGATTGCACACATCGAGTACCGGCTGTAAAAACGGGTGGCGGCTCAATCTTAACCTGTGTCGCCTTAAAGCACGCGGCGTCCTTTGCCGCTTCGGGCGCGGACTTGGCTGTCAGTTTGCACGTAAATAGTGTCGGTGGTTGCCATGCTGGCATGGCCCAAGTCTTCTGATACATCTTTAAGGTGACGGCCGCGCTCGATTTCCATGCTGGCGCCGGTATGGCGCAACCAATGGGTTGAGGCAATGCGCAGCTTTTGTGCGGCATCGCTGCCTTGGCTGGCGCTGAGACGGTCATAAGCCGCATCGAGCACCTGTTGCACCAGGCGCGTTAAGTGGCGTGCGGTCATGCCACCGTGACCGCGGATTTTTTCCACCAGCGGCGATTGATCTTGAGGTGAGGGCAGGGCGCTGAGGTTTCGAGAGCGGCGGTAACGTTTGAGATAGTGCAAAAAATCATCCGGCACCGTGATGTCGCGAATTTTTCGCCCTTTACCCAGCACTTTTAGCCACCAATTCCCTTGGCGATCCTGCCAAAAATGTTTCATGACGGGTATCCAGTCATCGCGCTCAGATAATTCTGAAATGCGTAAAAAAAGGGTTTTTAGCGCACACACCACAAACAAATTGCGTTCCAGCAGTGGATCTTGATTCGCTAAGTGCTCAGCAGTGGTGATTAAACAGTGCCATTCGGTGTCGCTCAATCGTCGGGTTTCGGTGACTTGAGCATCCACGGTCAAATATCGGCAATCCACCTTGGCCTGCTGGGCAGGATTGATCAATAGCTGCTCTTGATGAATTAAAAATTTATAAAACGCGACCAAGGCGGTAAAGAGCGCAGCCAGTGTCTCTTGCGACGGTTGATAGCGGATACTGGGGCGCGTTTTGATGGGCCGGTCAGCCGAGTCTGCTGCTTCAGCCTCGTTCGCAGCAGCAGGTTGGGTACTGGCAGCGCGAAAGGGTCGCCACGCGGGATTTTGTACCCATTGACCCTGCAGCAACTGGAAGCGCTCGTAGACGCCATCCGCAATCCATTCAACAGGTGGCTGCCAACAAAAATCGACATAGGCCAAGATGTCTGCTTTTTTGCAGTCGGCTACAGCTTTGCCGTGAACTTGATAGCTCCAGATGACAAAACGCTCGATTTCATTGCGAAACCGCACATAGGTCGCGCCTGACTTGTTGCGGCCAATATAGGTGAGAAATTCGCGGCCCCAGGCAAACGCCTGGCGAAATCCATCAGAGCCTTCATCCAGTTGCTGCGCAACGCTCGGGTAATCGGCGGCTTGCCAGTGCTGAAGCCGTTCATAGGTTGGAAATAATGCAATGGCCGCAGGCGTTGTGCGCATTAGAAATCCCCGACAAAAATAGGAGCATAATGCAGCACATTGACTATGTCTAATACTAAACAGTATTGGACATAGCAAGGTATCCCTGTGCCGATTTCGGCTGCGCTCAGTTCGCCCCCAACAGCCCCCATGCTATCTGTAGACCGCTATGCCTGGCTCAAGGCCGTTTGGGCCAGGCATGGGTATGATTGAGCTATTGGTTTGATGGAGCTATCGCCATTAGGCCGTCGGCTTTTTGTCTTTGAGTTTGACGGCGATGGCTAATTCATGCAGTTGCACGGCATCCACCTGCCCAGGTGCATCGGTCATGACGCAGGCAGCCGTTTGCGTTTTCGGGAATGCAATCACATCGCGAATCGAGTCAGCGCCGGTCATTAACATGATCAAACGATCCAACCCAAAGGCCAGACCGCCGTGTGGTGGCGCGCCATGGCTCAATGCATCCAGCAAGAAACCAAACTTCTCGCGCTGCTCCGCTTCGCCAATGCCCAAAATCTCAAACACGGTTTGTTGCATGTCTTCGCGGTGAATCCGCACCGAGCCCCCGCCCAATTCAGTGCCGTTTAGTACCATGTCGTAGGCCTGGCTCAGGGCTGCACCGGGGTTAGCTTTCAGGCTGGCGGCATCACACGATGGGGCCGTAAAGGGGTGGTGAATGGCCGTAAATTTGCCGTCATCCAACTCTTCAAACATGGGAAAATCGACTACCCAGAGCGGCGCCCAAGTACAGGTGTAGAGGTTAAGGTCAGCGCCGAGTTTACAACGCAAGGCGCCTAAGGCTTCGGTTACGATTTTGGCTTTATCGGCGCCAAAGAAAATCAGGTCGCCATTGCGGGCATCCAAACGCGCCAGCAGGGCCTCGCGTACGGGGAGCGGTAGGAATTTAACAATCGGTGATTGCAGACCTTCTTCCAGATCCGTCACATCATTCACTTTGATATAGGCCAAACCTTTGGCGCCATAAATGCCCACAAATTGTGTGTAGTCATCAATTTGCTTGCGACTGAGTGCCTCGGCGGCGCCCGGCACTTTAAGTGCGGTGACGCGGCCTTTCGGGTCCTTGGCGGGGCCTGAAAAGACTTTAAAGTCCACCTCTTGCATGAGGTCTTTAATTTCAACGAGTTGCAGCGGAATGCGCAAATCCGGTTTGTCGGAGCCATATTTTTCAATGGCTTCGCTATAGGGCATGCGGGGCAGTTCGCCGAATTCAACGCCCAGATTATCTTTAAAAATATGGCGAACCATGGCCTCGGTCACCGCCATAATGTCGGTGGCTGACATGAACGATGTTTCGATATCAATTTGCGTGAATTCGGGCTGCCGATCAGCGCGCAAATCTTCATCGCGAAAACATTTGGCAATTTGGTAGTAGCGATCAAAACCGGCAACCATTAACAACTGTTTAAACAGTTGTGGCGATTGAGGTAGCGCAAAAAACTTGCCGTTGTGCGTGCGCGAGGGTACCAAATAATCGCGAGCGCCTTCTGGTGTGGCTCGAGTCAATACCGGCGTTTCCACATCAATAAAGCCTTCAGCGGCCAAGAAATTGCGGATGGCAACAGTCACGGCTGAGCGCAATCGCAAATTGCGCTGCATGGCGGGCCGACGCAAATCGATATAGCGGTATTTGAGGCGGGTTTCTTCACCAACATTCGCCTGTGCATCCAGCGGAAAAGGGGGCGTTTTGGCGCTATTAAGGATTTCCATATCGAGGGCGTAGACTTCAATTTCACCGGTGGCCATGCCCGAGTTAACGGTCGCAGCCGAGCGAGCGCGCACGCGACCCTTCACCTGGATAACATATTCACTGCGCACTTTATCTGCCAGCGCAAAAGTCGCCTGGGCGTCCGGGTCGAACACCACCTGAACTATGCCTTCTCGGTCTCGCAAGTCGATAAAAATAACACCGCCATGATCGCGGCGACGGTCGACCCAGCCACAGAGTGTGACATCGTGATCAATGTGGTGGGCGCTCAGGGCACCGCAATAAATCGTGCGCATATTATTTCCTGGATGATGAGTGTGAGCTTGAAGTCGACGTCGATGCGGCGGCTTGAGTGTCAGTTTTGGGCGCTGGTTTGGCGGTTTCCTTGGGAGCGTTACTCGGGGTGTCAGCGGGCTTGGCACCCTCCCCGGCTAAATTCTTTTTGGATCCGGATTTAAAATCGGTTTCATACCAGCCGCCACCGGTCAGGCGGAAACCGGCCGCCGATACTTTTTTGCCGAGGCTTGGCTGATGGCAAGCAGGACAGACCGTTAAGGGGGCATCCTGCATTTTTTGCAGGGCTTCAAATTCATGATGGCAGGCTTTGCAGGCGTATTCATAAATGGGCATTCGTAAAGCTCCCATACTCTTGGACAAGATCGTTACCCTGCACAACCGCTATCGGGCTGTGCAACCGTCCCCACAGGCTAAAGGGGGCGGCATTATACATGAGCGAGAGCTATTGCCACCTAGCCTTCCTATCAAGCCGTGTAAGCCAGGCATGCTGCAAACCGGGTGCTGCCGGCTGGCGTCGCCGGCAATTGCGAGCGGTCTCGCCACAGGTTTTGCTCGTGCCCGTGAAAAAATGGGCTTTTTTACCGGGTTTTAGGGGGTTTTTCGATTTGAGCGGTTGCCGCCACAGCCGCTTTACTCTATATATACCGCGCCCGGGGCGGTGAAGCCGATGTTGCACTTCGCCTCACCTCGATAGTGACCATCCTATTTCTGCCCTCACCTCATTTGGAGCCAACGATGCCACCACGTAAAACCGCCTCCCCCGCCGCCCCTGCAGCGGCTAAAGCCACAGCCAGCAAAGCCGCAAAACCCGCCGCCAAAGCGGTGAAAAAAGACGCCGCCCCCCTAGCCAAACCCCTCAAAGCCGTTACCGAACGTTTTACCAAAACGGAATTACTGGCTCGCTTGACCGATGCAACTGGCTTGACGCGCAAGGATGTCAGCGCCGTCTTGGCCGAGCTTGAAGCCATTATTGAGGCCCATATCAACAAAAAAGCGGTGGGCGAGTTTGTATTGCCTGGTTTAATGAAAATTACCACCGTCAAAAAACCCGCCGTCAAAGCCCGCAAAGGCATCAACCCGTTCAACGGCGAGGAAACGATGTTTAAAGCCAAACCGGCGAGTGTCGCCGTGAAAGTTCGCCCCTTGAAAAAACTCAAAGAGATGGCGCTCTAGTTCTTCGCTTGGGGTATTTAAAGGCGGCGAGTCCGCCTTTTTTATTCGTCACAGCCTGCCAAGCCAGGCTGTTTCTCTGTTGTTTATGTGGATAGTGGAATGCGTAGCAGCCGGTTTTTAATCAGCACCCAAAAAGAAACACCCGCCGATGCCGTTGTCATCAGTCATCAATTGATGCTGCGATCTGGCATGATTCGCAAACTGGCCTCCGGCCTCTACTCTTGGCTGCCGCTCGGGCTTCGCGTGTTGCGTAAAGTTGAAGCTGTCGTTCGCGACGAAATGAATAAAGCCAATGCCCAGGAAGTCTTGATGCCATTAGTGCAACCTGCGGAACTCTGGCAAGAGTCAGGCCGTTGGGAAAAGTTTGGCCCGGAGCTGACCCGGTTTCGCGACAGGCACGACAATGGTTTTTGCCTAGGCCCTACCCATGAAGAAGTCATTACCGACTTGATGCGCAATGAGCTCAAGAGCTACAAGCAGCTACCGGTTAACCTGTATCAGATTCAAACCAAATTTCGCGATGAAGTGCGGCCCCGTTTTGGCGTCATGCGCGCGCGCGAATTTATTATGAAAGACGCCTACTCCTTTCATGAGAACAGCGACTGCCTGGCGAAAACCTACGCCGACATGCACGCCGCCTACTGCGCGATTTTCACCCGCCTCGGCCTGCATTTTCGCGCCGTGGACGCCGATACCGGCTCCATCGGCGGCAGTGGCAGCCACGAGTTTCACGTCCTGGCCGATAGTGGCGAAGATGCTATCGCCTTCAGTGACAGCAGCCCCTATGCCGCCAATATCGAAATGGCGGAGGCTCTCGCACCAGCGCCCGAACAGGCTCCGGAGGCGGCCTGCGAACGCATTGCCACGCCTGGTCAGCATAGCATTGAGGCGGTCAGCCAATTTGTTGGCCAGTCGCCTGATCGCATCGTGAAGAGCCTGGTGGTCTTAGGTGCCGCCCGCGATGGCGAGGCGCCGAGTTTAGTGATGCTCTGCCTGCGCGGCGACCATTCGTTAAATGATGTCAAAGCGAGCAAATTGCCGGAGCTGGCCGAGCCCGTCACGCTCGCGAGTGATGCCGAGATTCTCGCGGCACTCGGCGCTGCTCCAGGCAGCCTGGGGCCGGTGAAGGGGATTGCGATACCCGTAATTGTCGATCGCGCAGCCGCAGCGCTCGTCAATTTCACCTGTGGCGCCCTGGCGACAGGGTTTCACCTCAAAAACGCCAATTGGGGGCGCGATTGCCACGCGACTCGCATTGCCGACATTCGCAACATTCAAGAAGGCGACCCATCTCCTTGTGGGCAAGGGCGCATTCATATCAAGCGCGGTATTGAGGTCGGCCACATTTTTCAACTGGGTAAACGCTATTCTGAGGTCATGCAAGCCAGCGTGCTCGACGCTGAAGGCCGAGCCAACGTGATGACCATGGGCTGCTACGGCATTGGGGTTTCCCGCGTGGTGGCCGCCGCGATTGAGCAAAACCACGACGACAAAGGCATTTGCTGGCCAGAAGCCCTGGCGCCATTCACCCTGGCGTTAATTCCAATCAATTTGGGTAAATCTGAACAGGTGGCAGCCTGTTGTGAGCAACTCTACCAGCAGTTGATTGCCGCTGGCATAGATACGCTCTTTTTTGATGATCCTAAAGCCCGCCTCGGCAGCCTATTGGCAGACGCCGAACTCATGGGCCTACCGCATCGGCTCGTCGTGGGTGAGCGCGGCTTGGTCGAGGGGACAGTCGAGTATAAAGGACGTCGCGACAGCGATAGTCAACTCATTGCACTCAGCGAAGTGGTGTCGTTTTTGTCGGCGCGCACGCGGGCTTAAGGGAGCGCTCACCATGGGCGATATACTGCCATTTGCGAAAGCCAAGCCGGGACTCAAGCCCGGCAACAGCCTCTGTAAAAGCGGTTTTCACCGCTGGAAAGCCGTGGCAAACACGCCCTTTGATGTCAAACAAGGCCAGCTGGTGACGCGCTACCGCTGCGAACGTTGTGGGCATGAAAAAGTCGAGGGTGTGAAAAAGTAGACGCTCAAAAAAACCGTTCATTACATCAATAATGCGTTCATTCACTGTGAGGAGTTAGCCATGGGTACATCCGGTCTTGTGACTTTAGGGGTTTTGGCAGTGGCGGCAGTCGGTATCATTGTTATCTACAACCGTTTGGTCGCTTTAAAAAATCAGTTTGAAAATGCCTTTTCGCAGATTGATATTCAATTAAAGCGTCGCCACGACCTGATTCCCAACCTGGTCGAATCCACCAAAGCCTATTTGCAGCACGAAAGTGACACCTTGCAGTCCGTCATTCGCGCGCGCAACGCCGCCGCAGAGGGCCTCTCAGCAGCTAAACAAGCGCCGGGCGACCCACAGGCCATGCAGCTCTTAGCCGGCGCTGAAACCCTGCTCGGCCAGGCTATGGGGCGTTTCAATGCAGTTGTTGAGGCCTATCCAGACCTCAAAGCCAATACCACTCTCGCCAGCTTGATGGAGGAGTTATCTTCGACTGAAAATCGCATCAGTTTTTCGCGCCAAGCCTTTAATGATAGCGTGATGAGTTATAACGTCGCGCGCGAAAGCTTCCCGGCTAATTTGTTGGCCGGCTTGTTTGGCCACAACAAAAAAGCCGCGCTCTTGGAATTTGATGACAAAGCCAGCTTGCAGCAAGTGCCTAAAGTCACTTTCCAATAGCCTAATGAGCCAGGGCCATGGATTTTTTTGGGCATCAACAGCAGGCTAAGCGCCTCAGCCGGCATTTATACTTGGCATTTGCAGTCGCAATACTGCTGGTCGCGGCGCTGACGGGGTTTGTGATTGCGGCCATCGCCACGCAGCTCAGCGGCCAATGGGTGTTTTTACAAGCCCCTATGGCCGAGTGGGGTCGGTTAAGCCTCACCAGCCCGTATTTTTTCTATAGTACGGCGACGGTTGCCGTGATTCTGTTGGGCGCTGCGGCGCTCAAAATGTTGACCTTGGGGGGAGATGGCATTCGCCTGGCCCAATCGCTCAATGGTCAGTATCTCTCGCCCGCGACCACTGAGCCCAGTCAGCGGCGCTTGTTAAATTTGGTTGAGGAAATGGCGCTGGCCTCCGGCAACCCGGTACCTAAGGTGTTTATTATTCCCGATGTCAACATCAACGCATTTGCCGCCGGTTATGATCGGCACCACATTGTCATCGGGTTAACTCAGGGCGCCATCGAGTGCTTAAACCGCGATGAACTCCAGTCAGTCATTGCCCATGAGTTCAGCCACATTTTATTTGGCGACGTCAAAATCAATATGCGTCTCATGGGGCTGATTTTTGGCATCACGGTCATCAGTCATTGTGGTCGTTTACTCCTGGAGACGCGGTCTATGACGCATAGCCGCAATAGCCGCAATGGCCTACCGCTGGTGGGCTTGGCCCTGGTGGCAATTGGCAGTGTCGGCACCTTTGCGGGCCTTGCTATTCGCGCAGCCGTCAGTCGGCAGCGCGAGTTTTTGGCCGATGCCGCTGCGGTGCAGTTCACTCGCCAAGCGGAACCCCTTGCGCGCGCGCTCGCCCGAATTCACGCAGGACAGCGAGCAGCCGGCTTGTCCAGCAAGCTGCAGGGCGCCCAAGCGGATATGCTCGGGCATTTTTGTTTTGCTGAAATCCGCAGCGCCTTTTGGTTGTCGGCGCTCAACACGCATCCCGCCACTGCCGAACGCATCAAGCGACTGGGCTTTTCAGAGATGCCATTGGTCAGTGCGCCTAAATCGCACGAAAACGCTATAGACCCTCATTCGATAGACCCTCATTCGATTGAGCCAAAAAATCCTTCTGCCTTGCCGGGTCCCAATTCGCTCGTACCCCCTTTTCAGTCATTGAATGGTGCGGGCGTGTCCCCTTCGGATTTAGGTGACACCCTGGTCGCCAAAATGGGCGGCCCAACAACTGTCGATTTAGAGTCCGCTGAAAATGCCCTGCGCCAGCTGCCAGCTGATCTTTACGAGGCCACGCAAACCCCCTACAGCGCGCGTGCGCTCGTCTATGCGTTGCTTTATCACTACACGGCCCCGGCCTACCGAGACGCCCAGGCAGCGGTGATCGCCGAGCAGGCACACCCCAATACCCAGATTGCCTTTAACCAGTTAAGGGGGCGCCTGTCGAACGTCACCTTGTCGATGACCTTCGAGTTGTTGCTGTTAAGTCAGCGCGCCTTGCAAGATCAGTCGCTCCCGCAGGCCGAGCATTATCGCGCGATTGGCAAAGCCCTGATTGCAGCCGATGGGCAGTTTAATCTGATTGAGTGGTGTATTTACCGCCTAGGCACAGCAAGCTGGACCCCCTGCCCCCGCGAATCGGTTAATCACCTCGCTTCCGCGCAGGATGCCCTCTCGATTTTGCTTCATTTTTGTGTCAAGCACCTAGCGGTTGACGCCCAAATCCGGCGTATTGCAGGTGTTGAACAGCACCTAGCGCTTCGCCTGACCAGACCTGCGAGCCTCTCTATTCAGCAACTTGACAAGTCACTCATGAGTCTTGCCAAGCTCAAGCCCCTTGCCAAGGCAAAGGTTCTGAAAGCCGTTGTCATGGTGCTTCACGAATCGCTCGTCGATAACGGAGAATCCTACACACTGATACGCATGACCGCACTTTTGCTCGACTGCCCAGCGCCCGCGACAATTAGCATGCCCGTCTGAGCGAGCCTCGGCATCCGTGGCGCCCAAGCCCCCTTAAAAGGCTGGACACATTCCGTTATGATGGCGGCCGCAGGGGCTGGGCGGCGACTCAGCACTTTTCGCCCCACACAGCCGATGTCGCCCAGGGCTCGCGATCTTATACCCCTAAAGCAATATCTCTAAAGCAATACCCCTAAAAGACTACGGAGCACTTGGCGTTAATGGCTACTCATATCCCAGGCTATAAGATTCTCAGAACCCTGGGCAAAGGCGGTATGGCAACGGTCCATCTGGCCTTGCAAGATATTTTCGAGCGCGAAGTGGCGCTCAAGGTCATGTCCAAGTCCCTGAACGAAGACCCAGCCTTTGGTCAGCGATTCATGCGCGAAGCGCAAATTGTTAGTCGACTTATTCACCCGAACATCGTGACTGTTTATGACGTCGGCTTGTTTGATGGTGCTTATTACCTCTCTATGGAATTTATCGACGGCAAGGATCTCAAACAGGCCGAACCCAGTTTGCGCTTGGATCAAAAGATTGCCGTTATCAAGTCGATCGCCAGCGCGCTGGATGTATCAGGCGCTAAAGGCTATGTGCACCGCGACATCAAGCCCGAAAATATCATGATCGAAAACGGCAGCTGTCGCGCAGTGCTGATGGACTTTGGGATAGCGCGCGCTAGCGAAACAGATATCAGCGTCACTCAGGCCGGAACAGCGATAGGCACGCCTCATTACATGAGCCCAGAGCAGGCGAAAGGGCACCCGGTAGACCCGCGTGCCGATCTCTATAGCTTGGGTGTCGTATTGTTTTACGTGTTAGCCGGGTATGTCCCCTACGATGGGGATTCAGCGGTTGCCATCGGCATTCGTCACATTACAGAGGCCATTCCCGAGTTACCCGCACATTTATATGACCTTCAGTGGGTGATCGACAAGGCTATGGCGAAGGATCCGGATGCCCGTTTTCAATCGGGCGCGGAGTTTATCGAGGCGCTGGATCGCATTGATCTAGCGCCCTTGATAGCGCTCGATAAACCCGCCCGCTCTCAAGCCAAAACCCCTCAAGACAGCCCCACCCTACTGGCACCCGTTGTCGAACACCGTTACGGTGACAGCAGTCGGCGTAAAAAAACCCTCGACAGCTTTACGCTCAGTTTTAAAACAGAGACGCCTGCTTTTCTAGCGGCTAAATGGCCGTTATATCTTGCCGGTGGAATTATCAGCCTGCTCAGCTTTACCGGCTTGTATCTCGTGGCCACTCATGACCCCGCAGAGACCAGCCCACAGGGCACTCTGGTGCCAACCACAGCACCACCTTTGGCGGCTGGTACCAAGCCGGGTAAACTCACTCAAGCACAGCAAGCACAAGCCGAACAGTATCGCGCCAAAGCGGATAAAGCCCTCTCGGCTTACCGTAAGCGACAAGCAGCTACCGATTTGGCACTTGCCGTCAGCCATTTGCGCAGCCTTTTGAGCGTCATCCCAAACGATGAGGCCGCGCGCGAGACGCTGGTCCTCTTGGCCGACGAGCAAGTGGATACGCTGGCACCCCTCTTTTTGAGCGGCAACTTTAATGGCGCACAAAAAAATTACGCGGATTTGACTCGGCTTTTTCCGGATTACACCTCAGCCGGATTGGATAAAGCGCGCAGCTTACTGGCCGAGCGCAGCCTGTTGTCCAGTCACTTGGATGCCGCGATCAAAGCGTTAAAAATGCGCGACAACCTCAGTGCACGCCAGCATTACCAGGATGCGCTCAAGCGAGCCCCAGGCTTAATTCCGGCACTCACCGGGCTGGAAAAGGTCGCCAATGGGTTTACCCTCGACGCCCAGCAAGCCTTGCGCAGCGGCAATACCGTCCTCGCCCGCCAGCATTTGGATGACGCGCTCTTGGCGGTGCCGTTTCACCCAACGGCTCTCGCGATTGGCCGCAGCCTGTTCGACCCAGAGCTTCGCGATGCCAAGTTGGCCGAATTGACAAAAAGTGCCTCCGTACTTGCCAAGGCGGGGCAGGACTTGCTTCCACTGGGCAATAATGCTTACTCAGCTTACACGGCCATCCTGGCGCTGAAACCGGGAGAGCCCAGCGCTCAGTTAGCATTGACTCAGCTGGTGACACGGTTTGAATCGACACTGATGCAGTTAGCCGACTCAGGCCGCTATACCGAAGCCTTTTACCGCCTGGGCGATGCCAGACAAAATGCCCAACTCAGCGCGGCCGATGCGACACGCTTGAAGCGTTTGGAGAGCGCTCTGGCGGATCATCAACAATCGCACAACCCCAAAGTCGTGAGTCTTCGGGTCTCGGGTGCACCGCGCATCAATTTAGCGGATCCACAACTTCGGTCTTTGGCGTTGGGAGACAAACTGTTTGTGCGGTTTCGTTACCAGAGTTTTAAAGCCCATAACAGTAATGTCACAGCACGCCTTTACGGTGAGCCAGACGACAAATTGCTTGGCATCAAAGAGTTGACCGTGGCCGGCTCTGCAGGCGAAACCGAATTTGTCATCGATCTGGGGCGCAGTGGGCTGCCGTTTGGTGATTATCGTCTCGAACTGGCCGGCCCCAATGGCTTTTTGACGGAAATTCCGTTCAAAGTGCGCTAGATGGCAAGTTGCGTCATAGTGATGCTCAAAGACTTGGCCGAATAGCCCACAAGCACCCCTGCTGCGCAGCTTGCCTGTGAGTTTGATGCGTCTCGAAAAATAAGTTTGCGCCAATTAATACTTTAGTGTGAGACATTTAATGGCTTATCACGTCGAATGGTGCCAAGCTATCAACGAGATTATCGGCTGTGCTACTGTTGCCACCTTTGTGATGCACAAAAGCCAGGTTTAAAGCACGGTGCTCACAAGCGCGATAGAGCCAGTAACACAATTAATGGGTTAGTCTGGGTACTTGTTGTTAAAGGGGCTTAGTAGCATGCAGTTAAAAGCGGCAAGAGTATTTCAAAAGCGTTTGCTTTTGACTGGGTTAGCGTGGTTTGTTGCCGCGGCCTTAGGCTGTGGCGCAGATAAACCCTCTAATATCCCTAAGCAAAGTTCCACCGGCGCACCGGCAACAACGAGTTCTGCCAGCCTCACCCCGGTGGCCAGTTCCCGCTCAGTGGTTGCTACTTCCAGTAGCGCTGCGCCCACTTTCCCCACTAGCAGCTCAATCAGCAGTTCATCTCGTTCGGTATCGTCACTCTCTGCGTCCTCACTCTCTGTTGCGTCACAATCTAGCCTCAGTCGATCGCCGTCCAGCAGCAGTGCTCTCGCAAGCTCAGTGAGCAGCGCCATGTCGACAGCTGTTCGCTCAAGCATTCAGTCCTCTGCAATCGCCAGCTCCAGCCTGCAGGCATCGGCGTCATCCATTTCGGCGGCAGATTTGGCTAAGCAAGCCTCTAAAATACTGGATACCTATTGTGTGAGCTGTCACTGGACAAAACCGGGCGTGTTAGGTGAAGTACCTCTTACCTATCATTCATCTTGGGCAGCTAAAACTGACCCACAATTTTGGTTAAGTGCACGTGGCGAGCTAAGCGGTAAAACCTTGATCAGCCCGGTTGACCCCAAAAATTCTTTCTTAATCAAAAGAATAAAGTTTTATACAAAACTTCCGAGTGAAACTATTGCCAATAATATGCCACTCGTAGACAAACCCAATGGCGTCGATACCGCTTTTTCAGTCAGTGATTATGAAACACTGGTTCGCTGGGTAACCACCTTAGGTCAAGACTTCAATGCGAATGATCCAATCTCTACGGATGTGAAAGTCGTTCAAAAAACACTGAGTGAAACGGGGTTGAATCTGCAACTGGCGTGTACGAAAGACGCCACCTACAACCTAACGATCAGCAACCCGCTCGTCAAAGATACTGAAAGTCTTGACAATTACGTACCGCTTCAATCGACGGCAGACGGACTTGGCTTGGTTCAGGAAGAGATGATTGCAAAAGCCTTGCCCAATGGCCAAATAGGGCTAACAGGATTTGGCGATGACATATGGGAGCAAAAGTTATACTTCACGGCTCTCCAAAAGCCCATTAAAGATACAAAGCTAGATTTAATGCTTGAGTTGCATGAAGTCACGGGTGATATTGAGGATTTCTCCAAAGTCGGCATTCTGATATCAGATTCCGCTGACTTATCGGGCCAGATGGTTTTTGTCCACTGGTCTGGAAAGCATGGCTTGGCCGAAGATTCCGGTATCGGTCGGCTCAATTTATATCGAAAAATTGCCGAGCAACAAACCCCGGCCGGCCTGACTTCTTTGCCGGTGAGGATACGCGCAACTTATGAGGGAGGGGGTTTGTTAGTCGGCGCCTGCTTTGATTGTACAAGTCCACCTATCGGTATGGCAAAAAACCTTAATTTTGTTCCAAAGTATGTTTCGATTGTTGCCTCACCACATAATCTGGGTTCGATTAAAGCTAGGGTATCTATTTTTGATGCTTATACATCGCCAGGCATTAGCGGGCAATTGTCTACACAAACATTTCAATGTGTAAATGGCAGAGCCACCATTGACCTTCCAGCAAAAGACTTGGGTAATCTCGAGCGACTCAGTCTTAGTGTCACCCAAAATAATCAACTTGTTCTCGCAGACGAGGTCGTGAAAACCTTTTCACAAGAGGCTGCTTGCTCCGTAAAAAGTGAGCTAATGGAGCCCAAGTTGCGCCGCCTTTCGGAATTGCAAATTAAAAACTCCGTGCGAGCCGTTTTTGGCGACATATTCCCAGTGTCTGTGTGGCCTTCCTTTGAAGATGGTACGAACCTTCTCAGTATGGACACTATGGCTGACAAGCTAAATATGGATGAAATAAAATTTGAACGCTGGCTCAAGGCGGTAGATCAGCTAGTGCCTTTGATTATCGAGAAGAAATCGGACATCGCGGCTTGCGCCAACGCGACATCCCCTTCCTGCGCGCTGGATATCTTGCGAAGCTATGGTGTGAGGCTATGGCGGAAACCCTTGCCCTCTAATGAAATGACAGATTTTTCCCGTGCGTTAGATGCACTTCCGAACAATAAAGAAAAGTTGACTTTCGTATTTAAAGCGATTTTGCTTAGCCATCATTTTTTATTTCGCTCTGAAATCGGGCGTTTAGAACAAGGTATCTATGTTTTAGATAACTATGAAAAAGTAAGTCTTTTATCCTATGCGGTCTTAAATCAAGGCCCTGACGATAGATTGCTAGCGCTGGCATCTCAGTCGGCTGACCTTTCTCTCGAACAGATGAAAGCCGAATTAGATCGGTTAGTTCAGTCAGATGCTGCTACCCAGGCATGGGTGGCGCTCTATAAGGACTATTTGAAACTATCGTTGGTGCTGACCAAGAGCAAAGATTCAAAACTGAATTTCACTCCTGACAAGCGTAGCGCCTTGATTGAGAGTGCTGAGCTGATGCTGAAAGACAAAATTGCTTACTCATCACATTATATGGATCCCTTTAAATCGTCTGCATACTACGCCAATGAATCGATTGCTGAGATTTTTGGTGCCTCCGTTCAGGGGGGGCAGCAAAAAATCGTCGTAAGCGATAACGAGCGATTCGGTATTTTAAATCACCCCGCATTTCTGGCGTCTCACGCCACCGCCAACGGCTCCGGAATTGTTAAGCGCGGCATTTTTACACTTGAGCAGCTGCTTTGCGAAAAACTACCCCCTCCACCCGGTAATGTCATGACAAATGAGGTGCCGCCGAATATCAATCCGGACACCACTTCAGAGCGCGATTTGCTCATTATTACGCATAGCTCTCAGGCCGGCTGCGATGGTTGCCATCAATATATTGATCCCGCGGGATTCGGGTTTGAAAACTTTGACACCTTGGGGCGGTTTAGACTTACTGAAAAACAAGGGGTTCCGATTGATGCATCAGGCATCTTGACGACAAGCGATAACACTCGCCTTATGTACAATAACGGCGCTGAGTACTCCAAAGCATTGACGACATCCCCTGCCATGCAAAGCTGTGTAAAACGCAAATTTTTGGAGCATTACCTAGGGCAGCCTTTGGCAAAAAACAGTTGTGAAATTGGGAAATTCGAGAACCATCTTAGAAACAATAACGAAACACTTGAAGCGCTCCTTGCGTCCTTAGTCGCGCTGGAAAGCTTTTCGTACCGCCAATTGCAACAGCATTAGTCCTGCTTATCTTAGATTTAAGGTGCTTTATTTATGAATGCAAATGCTGGATGTCTGTCGCGTAGAGAACTCGTAAAATTAATGCTGGCAACCGGCGTAATTTCAGCCGTTTCTGCCGAAAATGCATTAGCTCAAATTGAAAACACAGCGCCAAAGCGATTGCTGGTGGTGGCGTTGCAGCATGGATGGGGGCTGTCGGGAACGAGCAATAGGGGAACAACTCTTGTTGATGGCCAGCCCAACTTTCCATTGGGTCTTGAACCATTCAACGAAATTAAGCATCACTGTACGGTTATTAATAGTTTGCTAACACTGGGTGAATGGGGAAATAACCATGACCTGTCTTACGCGGATATATTGACTGCAGGCGTACCTTTTGGTGCGGCAACATCAGCTTACGACTCCCAGATGCCGCTCTCAATCAAACCCTCCATCGATTTCCTTCTGCAAGAGCATTCCGGCAAACCGAGCTACCGCTTTTGTGCCAGCTATAAGTCCTGGGGGGTTCAGTACCACCCTTTGTCCTTTGACAAAAATCAGTCTGTTCTACCCTATTACACTAATGCTTTCGATGCCTATAACAGCTTGCTCAAGCAATATAATGAATCTGCTCAGCAGCTATCGGTGAGCGCATCTACGGAATCCACATTAACTCAAAACGTCTTGCAGTTTGTAAGCCAGTCGGCTAAAAGTCTTGTAGAAAATAATAACTTCCCTGCTTATGAAAAAGAAAAAGTCGGGCGTTATGTTGATGCCGTAAGCGCCGTGGAAAAAAAGCTCGGCGTATCCTTGCCGCAATCTGGCGGAGCAAAACTGTTTGCAATTCCTGCCTCTGGGCAAACATCCCTAACTGATTTGCCGCAATACTTGGATATGGTCCGAGTTGGATTTGCTAATAATTTTACGACATCAGCAGTCATTGGAATCGGTGATATCATTGAACATAAAGACTTCCATCATTTACATGCGCATTCTAACAGCGACATCTACTGGCAGACGCGCAGTGACTTTTCACAGCATGTGGTGAAATTTGTCAAAGACCTCGAGAATACGGTTGATGTGGATGGGAAAAGTGTACTCGATAATACCTTTATTGTGCTGACGGGCGAGGTAGGCGATGGCCGCCACGAGCTTATCCAGAAGGGCCACATTGTAATCGGTGGCGCATCAAGGATTAAGACTGGTCGAATCTTAACCGTACCGACTGTCACAGGCGCCGCTAAAGCCGCTATAAGTCGCGAAGATACGCGAGGTGCCCTCACATCCAGTGTCAGGTGGTCCTCAATTGCAAGCACACGCTCCAACGCGGACTTATGGCGAGAGATCGGAAATCATTGTGGCTTAAAATTGCAAGAGTTTGGGTTGGCTTCCCAGAATTTTGGTGATTTGCTTTAGTCACGCATTTATTTCGGCGTAATTTTTTGCCAAAAAACCGTTAGCAAAGCAATTCTATGAAGTACAATGCAGTTTTGTTTTCTGCAGGTCTTCTATGCCAAAGTCTTCCTATTGTATAGCGCCTTCAATACTCTCTGCGGATTTTGCTCGATTGGGTGAGGAATCAAGTCAGGTGTTGGCTGCGGGCGCCGATATGATCCATTTCGATGTTATGGATAATCATTATGTACCCAATTTAACTTTCGGTCCCATGGTATGCCGCGCTTTGAGGAACTACGGAATCGTTGCCCCGATTGATGTGCACTTGATGGTCGAACCAGTCGATGATCTTATTGTTAAGTTTATTGATGCTGGCGCCAGCTATATTACATTCCATCCTGAAGCCAGCCGCCACCTGGATAGATCACTTGAGCTAATCCGCTCAGCCGGCTTAAAGTGTGGGCTTGCTTTGAATCCAGGCACTTCTTTGGATCTCGTCAAGCCAGTCATATCAAAATTAGATATGATTCTCTTAATGTCGGTAAACCCCGGATTTGGTGGCCAAGCATTCATTCCTTATATGCTGGATAAAATTCGCAGCGCACGCCAATTTATAGACGCCACGGCAAGGCCTATCCGCTTAGAAGTCGATGGCGGTGTTAAACTCAGCAATATTGCTGAAATTGCGCAAGCTGGCGCAGACACTTTTGTAGCTGGTTCAGCCATTTTCGAGCAACCCAATTACAAAGACGTTATTTCTTTAATGAGACAGGCGTTGTCTGAATAGTGGAGACACTCATGCTTAAGTATGTTCAGAAGCAGCTTTTGATACCCTTACTGTTGATACTGGCGAGTTGTGCGCAACCAGTGTCGATTGAGCGCCAGCCAGCTGCTTTAACCAACACCTTAACTCAGTATCTTTTGGGTGTTGGTGATCAAATAGCAATTCAGGTTTGGAAAACGCCGGAGCTGTCGGTTTCCCTCCCCATTAGGCCGGATGGGAAGGTGTCTATACCTTTATTAGGAGATGTAATGGCCTCTGGCTTGACCGCAGCACAATTATCTAAACAGTTAACAGAGGCTTTCACCCCTTACGTCAGAAACCCTCAGGTCACGGTTGTTGTCCTTCAACCTCTGAGCGCCGACTATTTATTACGAGTGCGGATTACAGGTGCGGTCGAAAAGCCCATTAGTATCAATCATCAGCAAGGCATGACAGTTCTGGACCTGGTTCTTGAGGCGGGAGGAGTTTCTGAGTATGCCCGACCCAATAACGCCAAGTTATATCGAAAATATGGCGACAAAGTTGAGGTATTTCCTATTTATCTTGGCGATATTTTGAACAAAGGTGATGTGAGCACCAATTATGTTTTAGCGCCTTCCGACATTATCACTGTTCCCGAAAGACTATTTTGATGACATACCTGTATGAACACTCATAGCGAGAAGACTGCGATATCAGATTCTGATCGGCATAATCGTTTCGTCCAGTCTACGGAGGATCCCACCGCGATTGGATTACCTTCAATTCACAATATGGACGAGGTTTGCCCTTTCTCGCCGGCTGAGTTAAATCGCTTAAAAATCATCCACCCCGGGCTTGGCGAGTCCCGAGAAATAAAATCTTTCAGGGATATTCGGACCCGATTGTTACATATTTCGGGCGGTAAGCCGTTTAGCTGTTTAGTGTTGGGTGTCAATTCTGGTGGCGCCTCACACGTCGCGGCAAATCTCGCGGCCTCTATTGCCCTGGATAAAACTAAAACATCGGTTTTGGTGGATTGCAATTTTTATACGCCGACGGTGGATCGTTTTTTGTTGGCGGGCTCCGAGTTAGGGCTAACAGACTATTTGGATAACCCCGCCATTGAATGCCAAGATATTGTCTATGCGACTGGAATTCCAAGGATGCGAGTGGTTCCGGTTGGAAATAATCGAGAAGGTGGTACGGAAAAACTATCCTCTCAGCGCATGAAAAGCTTCATGAAAGAACTTGTTAACCGCTATCGAGATCGTTTTTTGATCGTGGATGCCCCTCCTGCCTATCAGTACGACGCTGAAGCGCGAATTCTATCGGAGATGTGTGACTATATTTTGCTTGTCGTCACTTACGGTTCTGCTACAGCCGATCAAGTTATCTCTGAGGTGAAATCGCTTGGACCTCATAGACTCGCAGGCATTGTTTTTAATCAAGGCTAATTTAATTAGCTAGTGAAGAGATTTTTGTTTTGTTCACTTTATATATAGAGTTATTTTTTGTTGTCTTGCGTGAACTGATAAGATACAGGAAGTTAGCTGTTCTCTTATTCACGAGCATTTTTTTTGTCGGTTTACTTCTGATCGATTTTTGGCCTAGAACCTATAAAACAGCCGCTGTAGTAGCCATTAATCACACCAATGTTATTGAACCACTGCTGCGAGGCGCTGCTGAAGTGCCGAAGCAACCAAGTCAAGAAAAGGTGATCGATACGCTATTGTCGCGAAACGTTTTGGAATCAGCAGCTCAAAAAATAGCCGCCGCCGCCAATGAAACCTTAACGCGAGATCTGCTCGAAAAAAACATTCAATCGATACGCGCCAGCATAGACGTCAGCCCTGTAAACAATAACCCGAATCTTACGAGCATCACGTTGGTTGGGACTGAACCGAACAGGGTTTTTCAGACACTGGATGTATTAATCGCAACCTTTTTAGAAAATAGAGCCTTAGAAAAACAGCGCGATAGCTTTGAAGCATTCAGTTTTATTGAGGTTCAGGCGAACCAATATAAAAGTCAACTTGAAGAGGCAGAAAAAAAACTGAAAGAGTTTAAGGAACGCAGTGCCGATGTCTCTGAGGAGTCGGTAAAAGCCAGAATTGCGGAGCTAACGGCTGAAGTAAAATATCTAACAGTCTCTATTGAAGAAACCAAAGAGGTGCTGTCTTCCACAAAACAACAGTTAATTGAAGAAACATCCTTTGTGGCGGATAAATCAGAAATCAAATCATTAGAGCAAAGAAGAAAACTGCTATCGATTGATCTAGATCGTTTGCTGCTGTCATTTCATGACGAATACCCCGACATTATTGCTCTACGCCAACAGATTGCGGAGATTGATAGCGCTTTAAACAAGAAAGGCGCCATGTTGTCGCGCGTAAGCGGGTCCGAGGAATCGGATAGGCCGCTATTTGAGGAGTTGCGAAAAAAACAGTCTAGCTCACAACTCCTGCTGTCAACGCAACTGCGTCGATTGGAAGCCTTACAAAAACTTCTATCAGAAGAGGAGCAGCTTTCCGATAGAGTGGCGGGCTATCAGGCAGAATTGGCAGAATTAACGCGTGATTACTCGGTTACAAAACAACAGTACGAAGAAATGCTAGTGCGTAAAGAAAACGCAAAATTAACCATGGCGCTCAACAACGAAGGTCAAGGCGAGAATTACCGTTTAGTCCAGTCGCCGGTATTTCCATTAGAGCCGGATGGGTTCAAACCAGTCCTCCTGGCGCTGGCTGCGTTTGCGATTGCATTTTGCACACCCTTAGCCCTCTGCGTACTGTATGTTTTAGTAGATCCAAGAATAAGACTCTCATCGCGATTGATTGAAGTGTTGCCCGAAGGCGTCACCTATTATGGCGAGATACCGCAATTTGGGGCTTCAATTTTTTCTGGTATTACTAAGAAAGAAGCCATGTTAATGGCAATTTATTTTGCGCTAATGTTAGCACTCCTCGGGTATTCGATGCTCTCCACGTCGAATTCCGTCTGGCGTCAACTTATTGATGCGATGTAAAGTCTATGCACGTTACCATTGTTACGGTTACTTATAGAGCAGAAGCTTTTATTTCGGTTTACTTAAGGAGCTTGGATGCGCTACTCAGGTCCTGCCCCTGTTTTCGGGCCGTAATAGTAGACAACTGCTCACCGGATAAAACGCTGAGTGTAATTGATGCTCATGTCGGCTCATCGCCTTACTCCGATCGCATTAAGATAATTCGCTGTCAAAGCAATTTAGGATTTGGTTCAGGCTGTAATCTCGGCGCATCTAGCGACAGAGACGCAGATTATTATTGGTTTTTAAATCCAGATACGTCATTTTCGGCAGATTCTGCCAATGCATTACTCGACCGCTTGTCACAGGCTCCTAGCCTGGCAGCATGCGGAAGCGTCTTGTCTGGTCCTGATAATCACTACTTGTCTGGGGCTTTTCGCTTCCCTAAGGCTGCTACGGTGTTTTTAAACCAAGCAGGAATTGGATACCTATCAAAACTATTTTATGGATCCCAATTAGTTTACCCGTTACCGGCTGCTGATCACGAAGTAGATTGGTTAAGCGGTGCATCTTTTTTAATTCGGCGAGATGCTTTTTGGGCTGTGCAGGGCTTCAATGAGGCCTATTTTCTGTATTTTGAGGAGGTCGATCTATTTTTACGGTTAAACCGCGCCGGCTTTAAGTTTGGCACCTGTAAAGACAGTGTTGTATTTCACGATGCGGGCGCATCGACTGGGGTTGGGCGAGCTGAGCTTGTTGATGTTATTCCACGGTTACCCAGGTACTGGTATGACTCACGTCGGTATTTTTACATTAGCAATTACGGGTATTTGTATGCAACTTGGGTTGATGTAGCCCTTATTTCAGGCCAATTATTGCAGCAAATAAAGAATTTTTTTCTAGGGAGAAAAACCAAAAAACCACGTTATTTTTTAAGTGATATTTGTCGCCACGCGATTAAACGTTCGGACGGCTCTTCACTATAGGTCTCGGTGGGTAAACAGTTGAAAAAGGTGGGATATCTTGATAGACCACAGTATTCGGTCCGATGATACAATCATGACCGATAGTAATGCCCCCGACAATAACAGCACCTGCGCCAATCGAGACTCTATCGCCGATGCGGGGTCTGTCATGGAGATTTTTTAAGCTTTTAATTCCAAATGTTGTGTTTTGACGAATAATTACATCGTCTCCAATCTCGTTTGCAATTAATATCATGCCGCCAAAATGCTCAAGCTTTACGCGGCGGCCGACGATTACGGTATAATCAAGCTGTATACCACAAAACCAATGTATGGTCTGTTTGTGTATTTTATACAGTAGCGAAAAAGGCGCTCTTATCAGGTTGTTTTTTATCCCCATTCGCCAGTTACCGAATCGGTGGTTAAATAGCGCCCAAAACCCGGGGGACACCAGATTTCGTTCATGCGTATGGAAGTCTTCTGCGATAAGTGACACAAAAGAGATGTTCGTAGGATTTCTATTGCTTGATCCAAGCACAATCGGAGTGGAAGCCACTTTAGAATCTTGGTCGTCATGCGCATTTTTCATTGCAGGTCTCAATATCACGGAAATAATAGGTTATGGTAGCAGCGATTGATGAGTTGAATCAAACCCCACTTCCCGCTGTGGGGATCGTTGTAATTGGCCGAAATGAAGGGCCCAGGCTCACTGCCTGCTTCGACACGCTACCCCCAAATGCGCAGGTTGTGTATGTCGACTCCAACTCAACCGATAACAGCGTTCAGATTGCAGAATCCTTTGGCTTTGATGTTGTGATACTTGACCTCTCAATACCCTTCACTGCAGCGCGAGGGCGAAATACCGGCTGGCGATTTTTAGTCGAAAAGTATCCAGAGATTAATTACATTCAGTTTATTGATGGAGATTGCCAAGTCAATTCAACTTGGTGGATAAATGCGATCAACACACTGAATCAGTCGCCTTCAGTGGGTGTTGTTTGCGGAAGACGACGCGAGATATTTCCTGAGAAGTCGATTTATAATGCCTTGTGTGATTGGGAATGGGACACTCCCGTGGGTGAGGTCAAATCCTGCGGAGGAGATGCCATGATGCGCTTAAGTGTACTGCAACAGGTTGGCGGGTTTTCAGATCATGTGATTGCAGGAGAAGAACCAGAGCTCTGCATCAGAATTCGATCGATTGGTTTTCGTGTTATGAGAATTGATGCTGAAATGACCCTGCATGACGCCAATATTTTGCACTTTCGCCAGTGGTGGAGGCGTTCTGTTCGAGCGGGTTTTGCTTTTGCGTTGGGCTCTGCTATGCACGGCGGAAGCCCCAGTCGGCATTGGATGGTCGAAACCCGGCGTGCGATTATTTGGGGGCTTATCCTTCCGTTATTAATTTGCGTCAGCTTGGTTTTTTCGCTCTGGCCAGCAACTTGCGGAATTTTCGTGTACTTTTTACAGTATTTTCGTTTGTACCGTCGAGCGCCCAGGCTACAATACTTAGGCCCTGCTTGTTGGGCGTGGCTGCTGTCGGTATCGAAGTTTGCCGAAGCACAAGGAGTTGTTAAATATTGGTTAAGTCGCCAATTACATCAAAATCAAAAAATAATTGAATACAAATAGCGCTCAGCCAATTACCAGAAAACCAAAACTTCAACAAAGTGATTCCCTGTGAAAATTGCCTACCTGATTAATCAATACCCCAAAATCAGTCACTCGTTTGTCAGGCGAGAGATCTTTGCGCTCGAAGCATTGGGTATGCACATAGAGCGCGTGACTATTCGAAAGGTTAACGAGCCCGTTGTTGCAGATGAGGATATTGCTGAACTACAGCGAACGACAGCAATTATCGATAAAAAAAATGCCGTATCATTTCTCGTTAATTTTGTGTTTTTGGCGCCCCGCATTGCGCGCGTGTTAAAATCCATTTGGCTGCTATCCAATGGCACTCCATCAAAATGGTTTAAGCACATTATTTATGCAATGGAAGCGGCTTGGTTGGTCCGCTTTTGTAAAAATAAGAAAATTGACCATATTCATGCGCACTTCGGCACTAATTCAGCCACTGTGGCGCTGCTGTGCTACTTAATGGGCGGCCCCCGCTTTAGTTTTACAGTACATGGACCAGAAGAATTCGACTCGCCAAAAGAACTGGCGTTGCGCTATAAAATTCAGCACGCACACTCAGTAATCGCTATATCGAATTTTGGTAAAAGCCAATTATTCAGGTGGGCGAGATGGAACGATTGGAATAAAATTCACGTCGTCCGATGCGCCATTGATTCCCGACTGATCATGCAGTCCGATAAAGCCATCGAAAGTCCGTACAGGTTAGTTTGCATAGGGCGGCTGAGTGAGCAAAAAGGTCAATGGTTGCTGCTGCAAGCGATTGCAATTTTAGCGAAGCGATGGCCGGATGTGCATCTTAAGATGATCGGCGATGGTGAATTTCGTGCGATTTTTGAGGCCTATATAAAAGAAAACAATCTCTCACATCATGTTGAGATGCTAGGCTGGCGATCGGAAAAGGACGTATTAGCCACAATAGATGGCTCGGCTGCACTTGTGATACCAAGCTTTGCTGAAGGATTGCCCGTTGTGATTATGGAATCCTTTGCCCGGGCAACCCCCGTTATTGCAACGCACATAGCCGGCATTCCAGAATTGGTCAACAACACCAATGGATTATTAGTTGTTCCCGGCTCTCTCGATTCGCTAGTAGCGCAACTGGAGGCGTTTTTCGCTCTTTCAAATGCGGCACAAAAGAGCATGGGGCTAAATGGCAAAGCAAGCGTGCAGGCTCTGCATAATAGCTTGACTGAGGCCGAAAAATTAAAAAATCTCTTTATGAGCTGATAAGATGATATTTGACATTATCGCTACCCCACTTTTTATTATAGTGTTATTTTTTTGTATTCAGGTTTTTTTGGGATTATGCCGTCTATTTTTTAATCGGCATTCAGAGGCTGTGCCCCCCCATCCCCCAGCGCAAAGCCGAATCTCATCTGTCATATTAATACCCGCTCACAATGAAGAAGCGGTTATTGCTAAAACACTTTCCTCGCTTGGTTCAGATATTGAAGCATCTGATTCACTTTTAGTGATTGCAGATAATTGCACAGATAACACAGCTGATATCGTTAAGTCATTCGGGTGTCGCTGTGTTGCGAGAACGGATGAGTCTAAACGCGGCAAGGGTTATGCGCTTGCCTTTGGGTTGGATCAAGTGCAGGCGCTCGCTATTCAACCAGATGTGATTATTATTGTGGATGCCGATTGTGAAGTATCGCCAGGCACAATTCAAAAATTAAAAGAGTCTGCCTGGCACGGCCAGGCACCCGTCCAGGCTACTTATTTTCTGTATCTCTCTCACGCAGCGACAGCGAAAGAAAAAATATCCGAATGGGCTATTGCGATTAAAAATATTATACGCCCTGCTGGTTTGGCATTGCTGGGAGGGGGCGTTCCAATTAGCGGGTCGGGATTCGCGGCACCCACCTCTTTTTTTAGATCAGTTAATTTATCGTCTTCTGAAATCGTTGAAGATATGAAGCTTGGCGTTGATTGGCTGTTGGCGGGCCACCCAACACGCTTCCTAAGTGATGCTAGCGTCTTCAGTCCTTTACCCAGTAACACGCATTCCGCCGCGACTCAGCGCCAACGGTGGGAGCAAGGTCATGTCGGTGTTATCCGTCGTTATGCGATGCCGCTACTATTCGCAGCGATTTCAAAACGCCGGCTCGATTTACTGCTGTCGGCGATTGATTTATGCATTCCTCCGTTAACAGTTCTACTCGTCCTTTATGCCACCACAACTGCTATTTTGTTGCTATTTCATTCTTTTTGGAGCTGGGCTTTTTTAGTGCTGGGGGCCTTATTGCTCACTCTGCTCGTCATCAGCAATTTCATCGCGCGACTATTTAGCCCACCGTATTTAAATAAACAACACTGGTCACTAAACGATTTGGTGGGATTTTTTGACTACTGCCAAAGCAAGTTCGCCCTTTATTTTAACATCTTTAAAAAGCCTAATCTGGAATGGGTCAAAACCGCAAGGGAGGATAAAAATACACCCACCCAAGCCACTCAGGAAAATAAAAATGATTCTTCCTTATAATTACGCGACAACATAAAAAATGCCAAATATCATTGCTTACGCTGTTTTGCTGGCATGGCCCCTTGTCGCATGGTTGCTTGCAAAACGCTTCAAAGACAGTGCAGACAAGGTATTATTTTTAGTTGTCATTCCCTATCTGTTTTTGCCAGTCAAGACAGCGGTTGACCTTCCGTTACTGCCCTCAATCGATAAATTTAGCCTGTCAGCGCTAGTTGCTTATCTGCTCATGCGCAGAGGGATTAAAACGTTTAAAGCGTTTACGATAAGCCGCGGAATAAAAATAGCTTTAATCGCGATATTAATTGGCCCTGTGTGCACTATTTTTTTCAATTCGGAGCCATTACAATTTATTGGCGCCAGCCTGCCCGGATTAAAAGCATGGGATTTGATCGGTTTGACTTTCGTTTCTTTTACCTCAGTTTTTATCCCCTTTCTACTGGGTACATTTTTTTTAAACACCGCTGAAAGCCATAGGCGCATACTGTATTGGTTGGCTCTCGGTGGACTGCTTTATCTTTTGCCCGTTTTGTGGGAAGTGCGCATGAGCCCGCAATTACATGCTCAGATTTATGGATTTTTCCCACACGATTTTAGTCAGCAGATTCGCTCTGGCGGGTTTAGACCTGTCGTGTTTTTAGGGCATGGGCTTTTAGTTGCGTTTTTCATGTGTGGTGCAGGCATTGCAGCACTTGTTCTCTGGCGCAACAATATGAGGATTGGATATTTTGCGCCCGCCGTTACTTTCATATTGATGACCCTGGCTGTGTTTTTATGTAAAACCCTATCGGTTTTAATCTATTTTATTCCTATTTGTTTTCTTATCTATTTTGTAAAGCCAAAAATTCACTTTCAAATAGCTGCAGCCGTTATGGCGTTTATCATGCTTTACCCCGCTTTGCGAGAAAGCGCCACTCCCCTATTGAGGGATCTTGTCATTCAGATATCGAACTATAATGAAGAGCGATCTCGATCTTTAGAGTTCAGGCTGAACAATGAGGAAGTGCTTCTGGCAAAAGCCAATGAGAAGCCGCTATTTGGCTGGGGAAGCTGGGGTCGCAATGCGATATACGATGATTACGGTAAAATGACGAGTATTACAGATGGTTACTGGATAATTGTTTTTGGCAGCTATGGCTGGGCGGGTTATTTGAGTTTTTTTGCATTATTGTTTTTTCCGCTCTGGCAGTGGCGCAAACTACTCAATAGCAACCTGCAACCGGAGGCGCTGCTCTATTCATCGGCGATTGCATTACTTATGCTGGCTAACGCCATTGATTTCATTCCCAACGCTGCATTTTCCCCTCTCACACTGTTACTGGCTGGCGCTCTTTACGGCAGAGCCAGGCTCCTCACCAAACCTATTGATCACTCAGCCGGTTTAAAACCTGATGTCTAAAAGAGCCAAAGTGTTGTTAGTCATTGAAAGCTGTAATCCGGATTGGGCTTCAGTACCTTTAGTGGGCTATCACTTCTATCAAGCAATTGCGCGTTTTGCTGATGTAAAGCTTGTGACGCACGCGCGCAACAAACCTGCTTTAGTAAAGCGCCACCCAGAAGCCGATATTGAATTTATCGAGCCGGGCGCATGGGAATCACGGTATTATCGTTTTGTTCATCGTTGTAGCCACATTGGTTCTAGAACGATTTGGCCAATTTATCATGCGCTATTTTATCCTATTTATTATTTTTTCAATCGCGCGGTGCAGGCAAAATATAATGATGCGCTGTTACAGGGCAAGTTCGATCTTCTCCATGTGATAACACCCATGATGCCCCGTTATCCGGTCGCCATTTCAAAAGCGTGCCTCACTACTCCTTTTATATTGGGCCCTGTTAATGGAGGAATTCCCTTTCCGGAAGCCTTTGCAAACCGTGGTCGTAGAGAATTCTCGCAGCTAAATTTTTTGCGCACAATTGGCCGCTATTTAATTCCGGATTATCGCAACACCTATCAACGCGCTTCCTGTGTGTTGGCAGGCTCTGAATATACTCAGGCTTGGCTGGCCGCAGAAATGGCTATACCGCTGAACCGGTTAAAATTGGTCTTTGAAAATGCAGTCGCCGATCATTTTTTTGATCGCCCCCCTAAAGGATTACGCACGGCTTTTTGTGCAACTAACCCTCTGCGTTTATTGTTCAGTGGGAGGCTGGTGCCTTACAAGGGTTGCGACATGGTATTGAATGCCCTGGCGCGATTGGCGCATCTTCCTTGGCAGCTAACCATCTTGGGTGATGGCCCTGAACGCGATGACTTAACACGCTTAGTACAAGCCCACAGGTTAACCGAAAAAGTGACCTTTGCCGGCTGGGTGGATCAAGCCGATACCGCAAATTATTACGGCGAAGCCGATGTTTTTGTTTTTCCATCGGTTCGTGAATTTGGCGGCGCTGTGGTGATGGAAGCCATGGCTTCGGGTTTGGCATGCATCATTGTGAATTATGGTGGAATTGGCGAGTATGTCATGCCCGATGCCGGCTTTAAAATTGAACCTTTGGGAGAGGATTTTGTTATTGCGCAGATTGCAAAATCTCTCGAGGCTTATTTACAGAACCCCTCCCTGCTCCACGCACATCAGTCGGCAGCCCGTCAGCATGCAAAAGCCCATTTTAGTTGGCAGTCGAAGTCAATTTTGCTGGAGGACTTGTACCAGAAAATGCTGCCAACGGATGAACGTAGCTAGGATAGGCAGGCTCGTTACTGAAATTCAGCTTTCTACTCAATATTTAATTATGTTTTATAGGTCTCATGTATGCCTCGCTACACCCATTTTTTTAATCCATGGCTTGCAAGTTTTGGTCCCTACACCCACTTAGTGCGCATGGCACTGTTAGGATTGCTCGTGTTAAGCCTGAGTCGTATTGGGCTCATGTTGTGGCAGTTCGAGCGTGTTGCGGCGACAGGTCAGGTTTTGCACCTGATTGTTCAAGGTGTCAGAGCAGATGGCATTTTGCTTTGCTTGTGGCTAATTCTACCCGTACTCTTGGTGCCTTTTTTCTGCTGTCGGCGCTGGCAACAGCATTGGCTTAGCGCTAGCTATGTCTGGGCATTGACGGGTTTTATTGCCATTTTGTTTATTGAATTGGCCACACCGGCTTTTTTATTGCAATTTGACGCAAGACCTAATCGACTTTTTATAGAGTATTTACGCTACCCCAAAGAAGTGTTCGCGACATTGTGGAACGGTTTCAGGCTTCCCTTTGTTGGTGGGCTTGTGCTGACCGGGTTGCTCGGCTATGTGGCGCATCGTCTATTGCGGCTACCCGGCTCCACCACAAATGGCTGGTCTATCCAGAAAACGCTAATTTCCTGGCCGTTCGCTGTATTGTTGGTGGGCATGGGCATTCGATCAACACTGGACCACCGGCCTGCCAACCCCGCTCTTTTTGCTATCACCGGTGATGCGATGGTGAATTCCCTGGTGATTAACTCGGGCTATTCCGTGCTTTATGCACTGTACAGCATGAAACATGAAGCGCGATCCAGTGAGATTTACGGCAAATTACCCCACAACAAGATGATGCAATACAGCCTCGAATGGCCTTGGTTAAAATCGTATCAGTTTAATAATCCGAATTACCCGACCTTGCATTCTCAGGCGGCGGCTCGCAAACGGGATAAACCGTTAAATCTTGTTATTATTTTGCAAGAAAGTATGGGCGCCACTTTTGTTAAATCCTTGGGCGGTGTTGACGCTACGCCTGAGCTGGTAAAACTACAGCAGGAAGGCATCTGGTTTGAGCGTTTATATGCTACGGGCACACGATCTGTCCGAGGCATAGAAGCCGTGATATCCGGCTATCTGCCGACGCCAGCCCAAAGCGTCGTAAAACTATCCAAAAGCCAAAATAATTTTACTACGCTCGCCTCTATCCTGAAGAATGTCGGTTATCACACACAGTTTATGTATGGCGGCGAGGCGCATTTCGATAATATGCGCAGCTTTTTTAGTAACAATGGCTTTATCGACATAGTGGATAGACCACAGATTAAAAACCCTGCTTTTATTGGCAGCTGGGGCGCCAGCGATGAGGACTTATTCAAAACGGCTCATCATCAATTGCAAACCCTGCATGACTCGGGAAAGCCATTTTTCAGTTTGATATTTACGTCCAGCAACCACGAACCCTTTGAGTTTCCTGACGGCCGAATCACCTTATTCGAGACACCCAAGTCTACCGCCAATAATGCCGTTAAATATGCCGACTGGGCAATGGGCCAATTTTTTGAAAAAGCCAAGAAAAGTGCCTACTGGCAAAACACTGTATTTTTAATCGTGGCAGATCACGACAACCGCGTTTACGGTAACAACTTGATACCGGTCGAAAAATTCCATATCCCAGGCCTAATTCTCGGTGCGGATATTCAGGCTGCATCAGTGCCGACACTGGCTAGCCAAATCGACTTGGCGCCGACACTGCTATCGCTCATCGGGGTATCGAGGTGTCATCCCTTTATTGGGCGAGATTTCGCTAGCGACTCATCCAGTCCGGGCCGCGCCTTTTTACAATTTGGCGATTATTTTGCGCTGATGCAACCTGACAAGTTGACCATTTTAAAACCGGATCAAACGGCTACCATAGCCCATTTTGATGAAACGAATAAAATCTTGCAGGCCGTTAGAAACGCAACTCTCGATGAAAAAGAGCGCGCACTCGCGCAAGTGCAACTGCCGGCCTATTTGTATCGAGAGGAGCGGTATGACAGCCGGGCGAGCTGCCTACCCCATTAATTGCCTGACTAAGAAACCAGTTATTTTGTAGTCTTCACGGACAGCCTTCATGCAAAATAAGGCGCATCCACAAACGATAAAGCGGCTTGGTCTTTCGTGGATAAACGTGGGAGCTCGCCATTGACGAGTGGCCAGTCGATACCGAGGTGGGGATCATTCCAGCTGAGGCTAACTTCCGATGCGGGGTGATAATAGTCGGTACATTTATATAAAAACTCAGCCTCTGGCGTCAGCACGTAAAAGCCGTGCGCAAAGCCCTCTGGCACCCAGAGCTGGTGGTTATTTTCTGCCGATAGCACCTCGCCTACCCAGCGCCCAAAGGTTGGCGAGGACTGACGCATATCCACCGCCACATCAAACACGGCGCCTTGGGTTACGCGTACTAATTTGCCCTGTGTTTGTTGGCGCTGGTAATGCAAGCCCCGCAAAATACCCTGGGTGGATTTGCTGTGATTATCCTGCACAAATGCTTTGCCGCCTGTCAGTTTTACCATCACATCAGCGCGAAAGGTTTCCATAAAAAACCCGCGCGCATCACCAAACACTTTGGGTACAAGTATTTTTACATCCGCAATTGCCGTCTCTAGAATCTGCATCGTTTTACCTTATGCGTATTGTGCCGCGACCCAATGTTGATAACTGCCATCCATGACCGAACGCCACCAGGCAGGATTGTGAAGGTACCACTCCAGAGTTTTGGCAATACCGGTTTCAAACGACTCCCGAGGGCTGTAACCCAAGACGTGCTGGGATTTTCGCGCATCGATGGCATAGCGCCGATCATGCCCTGGGCGGTCTTTGACATAAGTGATCAAGGCGGCGCTGTCGCCTGCAATAGCGGCGCTCGCCTCCGGGTATTCCGCTGCCCAGCGCGGGTCCCGCGCAAAGGCGGCATCCATTAGCGTGCAAATATGTTTCACAATATCGATATTGGCCCATTCGTTATGGCCGCCAATATTGTAATTTTCACCGACTATGCCCTGCTGAATAACAAGATCAATGCCGTAGGCATGATCGCTTACAAATAACCAATCGCGAATTTGGCGACCGTCGCCGTAAATCGGTAGCGATTTATTGTGCAATATATGGGTAATGACTAGCGGAATGAGTTTTTCCGGAAAATGGTAAGGGCCGTAATTGTTGGAACAATTGCTGGTCGTGACCTGTAAACCATAGGTGTGATGGTAGGCGCGCACGAGATGATCTGAGGCCGCCTTGCTCGCAGAATAGGGCGAATTGGGGGCATAGGCTGTATCTTCGGTAAAGGCGGGATCATCTGGACCTAGCGTGCCGTAGACTTCATCGGTCGAGACATGATGAAACCTGTGTGCCAGCGGTGCTGGGCCATCCAGCCAGACACGTTTTGCTGCCTTAAGCAAACTGTGGGTGCCGATAATATTGGTTTCAATAAAGGCATCAGGCCCCAAGATAGACCGATCAACGTGGGATTCGGCCGCAAAATGCACCAGGGTATCCACCTGCTGCTCGCGCAGTAGCCGCTCGACCAAATCGGTGTCGCAGATATCACCTTTGACAAAACTAAACTGCGGGTGAGCGTCCACCGGGGCCAGATTGGCACGGTTACCCGCATAAGTCAGTGCATCCAGCACCAGGAGTCGGTCATCCGGGTAGCGGTTCAACCAATAGTGCACAAAATTGGCACCGATAAAACCGGCACCGCCGGTAACAAGCAACGATTTCATACTGCGAATCCAATAAAGACAGGGTTAATTGCGGTAGTTAGTAGCGGTAGTTAGTAGCGAGGGTTACGGGTGAGGGTTAGCGGAGGCTAGAACATCGAGCATGGCGGCTAGCTGTGTTCGCCAGTGCACGGGTTTGAGCCCAGACTCCAAGCTGGCACGGCTTTTATCCAGCACCGAATAACCGGGGCGCTTGGCCGGCGTGGGGTACTGGGCGCTAGTAAGAGGGTCTATGGGGATGGCCGCTTTGAGCAGGCCACGGGCCAGGGCTAGCTCTTGAATGGCAACAGCAAAGTCATACCAGGAGGCGACACCGGCGTCTGTCCAGTGGTAAAAGCCACTGGCATGCGGATTATCCACCATCACCCAAAGCCATTGCGCCAGCCCCCGCGCCCAAGTCGGCGTGCCGATTTGATCGCTGATCACGCCGAGTGAGGGTTTGCTCGCCATCAGCTTGAGCATGGTTTTGACGAAGTTATGGCCGTGTTCTGAATAGACCCAGGCGGTGCGCACCACTAAAGCCTGCAGACCCTGCGTATCGGCGATAGCAGCTTCACCTGCGCGCTTAGAGGCGCCATAGACGCCCATAGGGTCAATCTTGGCATCGGGTAACAGGGGCGCTATGCCGCCTGGGCCCAACGCAGAATCCGGGCCAAACACAAAATCGGTGGAGATATGCAGCAAGCGAATGCCATCCGCTGCACAAATGAGCGCCAGCTCGGCCACAGCCAAGGCGTTGACCTGGAAGGCCATATCGCAGTCTGATTCTGCCTTGTCCACGGCGGTATAGGCCGTAGCGTTGATCACAACAGCAGGCTGATGTGATCGCACGCAGGGGGCTATCGCCTCAAGATGCGTCAGGTCGAGCTGGTCGCGACCTAAAAAATGTGCGTTTAGGTGCGACGGCAAGGTATCGCGCAACGATAGGGCGACTTGGCCCGTTTTGCCAATAATTAAAACCGTCGTCATCAAAACACCCGAGTATCTAATAATCGCAACAAATACTCACCATAGCCGCTCTTACGCAGAGGCTCGGCTAACTGCCGCAGCCTCTCGGCATCAATCCAACCATTGCGATAAGCGACTTCTTCTGGACAGTTAACTTTCAAGCCTTGGCGTTTATCCAGGGTTGAAATGAATTGTGCCGCAGCCAACAAGTCATCATGGGTGCCGGTATCCAGCCAAGCCGTACCGCGCCCCATAATTTGCACGTCAAGTTCGCCCAACTGTAGATAACGATCGATGACGTCCGCAATTTCCAGCTCGCCTCGCAGGCTGGGTTTAACGGCTTCGGCAAAGGCCACAACGCGATTATCAAAAAAATACAAACCCGGCACAGCGTATGAGGATTTGGGCTCGGCGGGTTTTTCTTCAATGCTAAGCACCTTGCCTTGCTGGTCAAACTCGACCACCCCGTAGGCGCGGGGGTTGGCAACATGGTAACCAAACACCGTAGCACCCTGATTTTTACGAGTGGCTGCCCGCAGGGCTTTGACGAGGTCATGCCCGTAAAACAGATTGTCGCCAAGAACTAAGGCCGCCGGGCTCTCGCCCAAAAAGGCTTTGGCGAGAATAAACGCCTGCGCCAAGCCCTCGGGCGCTGGTTGAACCTGATAGCGCAACGAAATGCCAAAGCGGCTGCCATCGCCAAGCAAATCCTCAAATCGCTGGCGCTCGGCAGGCGTGGTAATCACAAGAATCTCTGCAATACCGGCCTGCATCAAGGTCGCGAGCGGATAGTAAATCATGGGCTTATCGTAAACGGGCATGAGCTGCTTGCTCACAACCTGGGTAAGGGGGTAAAGCCGTGTACCACTGCCGCCCGCCAAAATAATGCCTTTATACTGCATGGCGCCAAAGTCTCCTGTATTGAGTGCAGGCCGCATGATAACAGCCTCAGCCCTCAGCGCTAGGTGTTAAGCCTGCGATGCGGAAAATTTCGCAAGGCATAGCGCAGCGCTTTTTCGACGCAAAGATCACCTTGATACCAGTAGCGATCTCCCAAGTCAGCTAAACGATTGAGACTATCGGCCACGTCGGGGTTGCTCACAGCTGCGGGATATTGGGCTTTAAGCCTGCGGCAATAGTCGCTCAGGGTTTCGCAGGCCGCGCGGGGCTTGCCGGCAAGGCTTGCCCGGCGATCAAAGGCCGCCATTGCCCGGGAAAGCGGCGATTGAGGCACCCAAAACTGCCAGGCCAACCAGGCGAAAACCCCCAGTAAACCCAGCGCCAAGGCAGCCGTAACGCCGAGAAGCTGCTGCCAGGGCGCCGTGCCGCCCAGTAAACGCGCAAACAGTTGTAACTGGGTGTCACGCGAAAAACCCAGCACATTGCGGTGCCACACAAAACCCAAGGCGTCCCACTGCAATTGCAGCCGGGCGAGCCAAGGTCTGCCCCAGACAGCCGCTTGCGGCAGCAGCGCTTGTTCGCTGTCACTGAGCGCAGGCATAACGCCTTGCTCAATCCGCTCTGGCGCCACCCAGGCCGTGGGATCTAACCGTTGCCAGCCCAAGTCGGTTTGCCAATATTCTACCCAAGCATGGGCATCCGCTTGGCGCACCCACCAATAGTTTTCGGCCGGATTATAGAGCCCACCTTGATAGCCGATCACCACCCTTGCCGGAATGCCGGCAAAACGCAGCATCACCGCCAGGCTGCTCGCAAAATGTTCGCAAAAACCGCGCCGAGTCGAAAAGAGAAAATCATCCACACTCTGCCGCCCCAAAAGGGGTGGACTCAGGGTGTAATAAAAATCCTGATGAAAAAAAACCGCAAGCGCAGCCAGCAGCTCGCGGTCATTCGGATACCTCTCGCGCAGCGATGCCATCATGGCCTCGGTTTGCGGGTTAAACCCGGCAGGCAGGGCCCTATAATGTGCTTGCCAGCGGGGTGCAAGGCTGGCGCCTTCAGTCGCGGTCAAGTCGCTTGTCACCCGGTAGAGGCTACGGCGGCTGACCGGCTCCCGGGCTTGCAGGTCGCCACGCGAGTTGACCTCAACGCCCAGTTCAGGGGCCGTCAGCTGTTGCGCCAAGGGCAAGGCAAACAACCAAGCTTGATCGTGCGGCTCCAAGAGTACGTCATAGGTCAGCGTCTCAGCGCCCGTCGGCGGCGCTTTCGGCAGCGGTTTGGCGGCATCAGGCGACGCCGACCAACTGCGGCCATCAAAGACATCCAAGGTCAAACCCCGCCAATACAGATCGGACAAGCCTAGCCCCTGCCCGCCTTCGGTAAAGGTAACGCGAAAGGCTGTGCCACCCTGCTGCGCCAAGTGCCCGATATCGCCGGGACTGAGACTGTCGCTAAAACCCGTTCTGGCCTGCGCTTGCGGCAGCGGCACCTGCCACAGAGGCCCGATGCGCGGCATGATCAAAAAGAGCACCAGCATCAGGGGCGTGCTGTGCGCTAAGAGTAGAAATCCGGCTTTAAATTTGGTGCCGAGCGGATAGTCGCGGCTCAAATAAATGGTGTGCCAGGAGGTGATTAAGGCACCGGCAGATAAAGCCGCGTAGAGTGCCATCAGCAGGCTTTGTAAAAATAAGAACTGCGCCGCCACCGCAATAAACCCGATAAATATCAACAAAATACCGTCTTTTTGCGTGCGCAACTCTAAGACTTTCAACAAAAACGCCGAGACTAAAAATCCCACCATCGGCTCTATCCCAAGGAGCGATTTAAATGACACAAACAGTGCGGTGATCGCCAAAAGCCCGACAATGACTTTAACAATGAGTGAGGGGAAGCCGAGATAACCGCGCACAATGGCCAGCCGCCAGACAATCACCCCCAACCAGAGCCCTAAAAACCAGCGGGGCAGCTGAAACAACAAGGGCAGCAACACCAGGCTTTGCGCCCCCAAAAGCCAGGGTAAATTTTCTTGGCGAATCTGGTGCTCGCGCGCTGCAGGCTCTGCAACCTGGGTGCGGGAAAAGAGCCTAGTCACGAGTCAGCTCAGTGAGGTGCTTTGGGAAACGCGCCAGGGCTGACAACACCAAACGCTGATGATGAGGCCCCAAATCCGGCGGCAGTTGCCGTCCGGGGAGTTTCAACCCATAAGGCTGCTGCAGCTGCTCGAACATCAGTGCCCAATGGCAAAGAGCACCGAGGCGTTGCTCAGGTGGTAGCTGTGGGAAGCTTTCCCAGCAGAGCCAGGTGTTGTCTGCCTTGTTAACCTGTTTTGCCGCCACCTGCAAACCCTGGCCACGCGCATAGACTTTCCACACCAGCTGCTGGATCTTGTCACCGGGTTGATAAGGGCGTAAGTGCGAAAAATCCTCGCCAACCTGGCCGGCAGCTCCAGTCTCCGGAGCCGGGTTCGCAGCCGAAGTCCCCAGCTCCGCACTCAAGGGTTTTGGGTAGATCAAGGCCGAGCAGTCGAGCTGAATCCAAGCCCAGGCTCGCATCAGGCCAAGTGGAAAACGGCTCTCAATCAACAGATGACCAGGCTCCAACAGGCCGCGCACCTGCGTCGGGTGAGGGACCGCAAGGCTTGTGCCTTCGGTTTTCACCCAGGGTGCGCGCACGCGCGATTGGCCGCGCCAGGCGATTTCAAGGTTGTAACTGACCGAGGCCGGCGGCCGGCCGAGCTTCAGAACAAATTCGACTATATCCCCTGCAAATACAGGTCGAGCCGCTTGCGCTGAGACCGATAGGCCCGCCAGGTTGGCATAGGTGTGCACAATGCAAATCACGTCGAGACTGAGCAACAGATAACTCAGGGCCAAAATCAGGTTGTTCTGGTAGTTGGTCCCAAGGAGCCAGAGCACACAGATCAAGACCAGAAACCACAAGCCCATAGGCGTGGGCAAGATATAGATATTGCGCAAGCCAAGCGTGACCTTGGCCGATTTGGGGCTGCGCGCGTCAATCCACTGCCAAAAACGGTGTTGTAACCTTATCCAATGCGCCATGAGTCATTCCGTGCGTGAACGTCGAGTTGCTGCAAAATGTGGCTGACGGCATCGCGCGCATCGGTAAACCCGGCGGTTGGCGCCAGTTGAACCCGGTGTGCAACCACCGCTTGCGCCACGCGCTGCAAGTCGTGTGGCACGACATAATCACGCCCGGCCAAAAGCGCACAGGCGCGCGCCGCTTGCAGCCACGCGATAGCGCCACGCGGCGACAAGCCTTGGCTGAACCACTCGCCCGAGCGCGTCGCCTGAATAAAGGCCTGGGCATAGTCCAAGAGTGCTTCGCTCACGCGAATAGCGGGCAGCGACGACTGCAAACGCTCCAGCAGCGCCCAGGCGCCATCGGGTTCAGCGCCCACAGGGCTGCGGCGATAGGTGTCGCCATCGGGCGTCGCCATATGGCGTCCGGCGAGTAACCGCCGCTCCACCTGCTGGTCGGGATAACCCAAGCGAATGCGCATCAAAAAGCGATCCAGCTGTGACTCGGGTAAGGGAAAGGTGCCAAGTTGGTACTGTGGATTCTGGGTGGCTATGACAAAAAAAGGCTTTGGCAGAGGCCGTGTGACGCCATCTTGGCTGACCTGCCCTTCTGCCATGGCCTCAAGCAGTGCGCTTTGTGTCTTGGGGGGGCTGCGGTTGATTTCATCCGCGAGCAGTAATTGCGAAAAAATCGGCCCGGCATGAAAGCGAAAGTCCGCCGTTTTAGGGTCAAATACCGACAAACCCAGCAGATCCCCGGGCAGTAAATCGCTGGTAAATTGCACCCGTGCATAGGCCAGTTGCAACACATCCGCCAAGGCGTGCGCCAAGGTGGTTTTGCCCATGCCGGGCAGGTCCTCCAACAACAAATGCCCGCCCGCGATCAAACACATGAGTGACAGCTCAATTTGCTCGCGCTTTCCGAGCAGGCGCTGCTCCAGTTGGTGGCAGATGTCAGCCAAGGCGTCAGGCGTTGAGTGGGTCATAACAATCGCTCCGGGCAACAGAGCCCATCCGGGTCGGGTTTTGAAGTTTAGCAGTATCGAATCGGCCTAGCCGACGCTAATCACCGAGGGTCTAGTGCGCCTCAATAACCGCGCGAATCCACGCCCTGAATAATCAGTCGCCGATTGCTCGATCGGCGTGATTAACCCGACAGTCATGATTGTCGGCTCAATCAGCGCGATTTATCCACGCAGGAAACGTGCTTTTTTAAGTCGGCTTGATTAAGCTTGGCCCATTTTGCACTTGGAGCAGTGAGAAACCACATGATCGCGATACTCAGTCGATGGTTTAAAAAAGCGGATTCATCCCCTCAGACCCTAGCCCTTGACACTAAACCCCTCTCCGCCCCGCTGACTCTGCCTCAACGGGTGCAACAGGCTATCAGCGGCGGCGCCAAAGAAAAGCGCGCTGCACGCGAGACTCTCGCCCAGCAACTGGCCTCGGGCGAGCTATCGCTCAGCGACCTCGAAACCCAGTGCGCCGACATCCCAACCCTGATGAATCTCTGCGGGCGGCACATGCCGTCTTTGATGCAGCTATTTAAAACGCCTTTAACCGAGGAGCAGCTGGTTCAGCTGGCTCTGGACGGCGACTCCAGCACGCTGCGCCAGCTGGCCGCTTCGCGTTTAAAAAGCCGCGAAGCCTTAGAGACCTTATTAAAATCGGCCAAAGGCGGCGACAAAACCGTTTACCGGCTGGCCAAAGACGGCTTGGCCCAGTTCAAAGCGCAAGATCAGGCCGACGAACTGATGCGCCAAGCCGTGGCCCAGGATGCGCTCGACGCCGAGCGGTTACTCAAAAGACCTTGTGACGAACGCTTTCAGCACCGCTATCAGCAGCTGTCGCATCAGCTGCAAACGGCCCTGCAGGATACCCAAGCGAAGATCATTGCCCATGACGAAATCAAACGTCTGCAACTGGCCCTGACGCAGTGCGAGGCCAAATTAACGGCCCTGGCACAGCAGCAACGTGAGGCCGCGCAGGCAGCGCTCGAGCAAGCGTCTGAACTGGCGAGCCTCCAAGCAGCCCCTGAAAAAATTACCCGTATCGCAGAGACCTGGCTGGCAACCTCTCACTGGGATGCCGAACGGATCACCGCCGCCGACGCCGCACTTGCCGCCTTCGACGCTCAGCCCTCCGAAGCGCTCACACACGGGCCGCTCAGCGCCCAGGCCGATGCGGCCCTTGTCGCGAGAAAGCAAGCTCGCCTAGCCGCTGAGACGCTGGCTAAAGCACTGGCCGACAGCGCCTTACCGACGCGCCTAGCCGCCTTAACCCAGGCAGATGCCGCCCAGGCGCAATCTGCGCGCGAGGCGCTCTCGGAGCTGATTGAAATGGCCGAAGCCCTGCCGGGTTTGCAATCAAGCCCGCTCGAGGACGCCAAAATCCAGCTGGGCGATTGGTGGGCACAGCAGCAAGCGGCCAAGACCTCGCGCGTGGAGCGGGAGCAGCAGATTGCCGAGCTATTGCGTCGCTGCCGACGCGCACTGGATGCGGGCCAATGGCGCTCCGCTCGCGGTTTACATAAAAAGCTCTCGGCCCTGTGCGCTGACACTCTGCCACTGCCGGCAGGGCTGGAAAAAGCCGTAGGCGAACTGGATGCTCGCATATTGCAAGTCGGCGATTGGCATCAATTTGCAGTGACCCCGAAAAAAACGGCCTTGATCGAGGCCATGACAGCGCTGATCGGGGCTCCCTTGGAGCCCGAGCACCTGGCCGACAAAATTCACGCCCTGCAAGAACACTGGCGAGAGCTGGCAACCGGCAGCCTTACCGAAGGGGAAGACCCGTTATGGCAGGCCTTTCAAACACAAGCCGATCTCGCCTATGCGCCCTGTAAAGCGCACTTTGATGCCCAAGCCCATTTGCGCGACCAAAACGCCCGCGCCCGCGAGCAAATACTCGCCGATTTAGCGCGTTATGAATCCGCCTACAACTGGGATAACGCTGTTTGGAAAGACGTCGAAGCGCTTTTGAAAACAACGCGCGCCAGCTGGAAAAGCCTCTGGCCAGTTCCGCGCGCGCTGCAAACTGCCTTGCAGGAGCGGTTTGACACCCAAATGGCCAAGCTGGAAGCCCCACTGTTTGCGGCCTATGAAAAGGCCAAGCAGCAAAAAATGGCCTTGATCGCTCAAGCGGAAAAAGCCGCCCAGCTCAGCGACAGCAAGATCGCCGCCGACACCATTAAACAGCTGCAACAGCAGTGGAAAGCGTGTGACCGCGCGGCTTACAAAGATGAGCAGCGGCTCTGGGACAGTTTCCGCGCCCTCTGCGACAGTGTTTTTGCCAGCCGCCAGGCCGCGTGGCAAGCCGCCCAATCACTCAGGCAGCAAACGCAGGCCCAGGTGCAACAGGTGACGGCGTCATTGGCCGCGCTGATCGATAACGGCACCCTGACTGACGACAGCCTGAGTTCGCTGCAAGCTGACTACGAGGCGCTCGCCGATGTTCCCAAAACCGAAGCCGAGGCCTGGCACAAGATGTGGGGTCGCGCCAAAGCGGCGTTGCAACAGCGCCAGGCGAGCGCCAAAGTAGCCGCTAGGCGCGGCGCCTTCAGCCTTAACCTCGATCTGTCAGCCCTGGAGATAGCCGGAGCCAGCTCGCAGCAAACGAACGCGATTCAGGAGGCTCTTACAGGGCTAGAGCCACAACTACCACCGGCCTGGATCAACGTACTGAAAACCCGCCTCGCGGCCCTGACGGCATCTGGCAGCCCAGCCGCCACTGACGAGGTGCTGCGCAAACTGTGCATTCGCGCCGAAATCAGCTGTAGCCAAGAAACGCCAGAGACCGACAAAGCCCTGCGCATGGCGATGCAAGTCGATGCCCTGCAAAACCGTTTTGGCCAGAAAAGCGCTGTGGATTTTGATCTGCTGGCCTGCGAATGGCTATCACAGGGCGCCCAGAGCGCCGCCGCTCTCAACGCACTACAGCCGCGCTTCTTGCGCTGTTTTGCCCAGTAAGTAAGATGCCTTCTCGATAGGTAACACGTTTTCTAGATAAGCAACACTTGCTGAGCAAGTCGCGCCGCGTGACATCGAGTCACGCGGCATTCGAATACGCATCAAAGACCTTGGTGCGCGCTTGCTTTCAGTGTTTTGATCCGCCCAAACACGCAGGTGACGCGGGCGCCTGTTGCGCACGGGCCTGCCATTCCTCAGGGGTGTAGAGGTGCAACGCGAGGGCATGCAAGCCCGCGTTTAACTCGTCCGCACAGGCCTGGTAAACCAATTGATGCCGCGCTACCGGGCGCCGGCCTTCAAAAAGCGCTGAGACAGCGACAACCTTAAAATGGGTTTCACTGCCAGGTGCCACACTGTGGCCGTGGCTCTCGTTAATAACGTCCAAATGCAATGGCGCCAGCTGTTGGGATAGCACCCTGTGCAACCGTAAGGCTCGCCCAGTTAGGGGAATGGATTCCGGGGAAGGGGTAGAGACCATAAACGCTCCAAAATGATTACATTTTTAACACCGCAGTGAGATATCGACTGAATCACACGATTACAGTTTTTTACAGGTCGCGCTTAGCTGATTATTTAACATCTCAATCTCACGCGGATTTTGCGAGATGCGCCAAGAGCGGGCATAGACCTCACAGTGGTAAAGCCGAGTGATAACGCCGTTTTTAAACCAAACCTGTGGAGGCCATTATGCCACCTCGTTGTCGATCCGTTTTTCAATCCGTTATTACCCTACCTGCCCTGCTGCTGTCTAGCAGCCTACTCATCAGTGGTTGCGATGGAGATGATGATTCGCCAGGATCACAGGTCGGTTCAAGCTCGAGCCAGACAGTGGTGGAATGCCTCACGCCGGGCGCCCCGGCCTGCTGGTCCCTGACCCCCAAAACCTGCGCGCCAGGCGACCCGTGTGAGCCGAGTTACCAGGTCGGTGACAGTTGTGCCGTGCAACGCTGGGAAACAACTTACGACGTGAGCTTTATCAAACCCGGCTTCCAAGACTGCGGTCCTGCGCCCTCAGATAACAGCTCATCCAGCAGCACCGCGAGCTCAGAGGCTGGTTTTACCAACGCCTGTTCAAAAGCAGCCGGTCAGCGGTATCAGTCAACCACGCTGCAAGAAGTGGATCGGGGCTCACTCGGCTACTGGCAACTGACCTTTGACAATCAAGGGCGCTTCTATTCACTGCAATCAGACTTCGGTTTAACCGGTCACTATCGCTGCGACAACAATACCGCCATCCTGACGTTTGATGCTAATACCAGTTTCCCAGCCACCGAGGTGACGTTTCTGGATGCGCGCGCGAGCCGTTTGCGCTTCCATCCCTTTGCCGATGAAGAGCTGATTACCTACACAGTGACAGGACTGGGAGAGATACCTGCCTGCGCCGACACCAACAACTCGGTTTGTGCCGTCGTCAACACAGGAATCGTGTGTGTCACCAGCCCCTGCCCGTCGCAAGTGTTTAAGACCTTTGGCAACCGTTGTCTAGCTGAGAAAGCCAAAGCCCTAGTCGCGTTTGAAGGGCATTGTAGCAACTATGAAGGTCAGCCAACCGAGGGGGGAACCCCTGAAATTTGTACCACCCTTTATGACCCGGTCTGCGCTAAAAAAGATCAACGTGCGCTCGTACACTGTGCGGCCGGTGGCGACTGCAATGCTTACCAATACAAGAGCTACAGCAATGCGTGTATGGCCCGCGCTGAAAAAGCCCAGTTTGCATTTGCAGGCGAATGCCGCGACTACGATTTGGAAGAGGTTTTCAGTAACGCCTACCCGCCAGCCCTCTTGGTCGATGTTTTGCCACGAGGCTACAAAGTGTCTAAGGCCTCGATTGAGGGTGATGTGCTGACCTTCACTGCGGGCTACAGCAGCTGCAGTCAACGCCATCTCAACCTTTATGTGGCTCAGGATTCCTTCAAGCTGACAGACTCCGTGCCAAAGCCAATAATCCCGCAATGGTCAGTCAGTGACGGCATGGCCGAACAAGTCACTTGCGCTGCCGCCTTTAGCACGGTTCACAACGTTGACCTAACGCCTTTAAAAGCCGCCTTCCGCAAGGCGCTTCCAACGGCTGAGGGCGTTATCAATTTGGGTGAATTGGGAGAATATCGTTTCTAACCTAGCGAATCTTTTTAGCAGTAAATAAAAATGAAACAGCGCCTAAGGGCGCTGTTTTTGTTTATGACCAATCGAGCCCTGTCTGGATCAACGCACAACAAAATAGGTTTTTACAGCCGAAGCTAAATCGTTTATGTTGTCGTCAGTGATCACAAGGATTCGAGAGCTGCCGCGAATTAGCGTAACTATCTCTAAGGTCAAACCATGTGACTCGCGATTT
>JACCDR011057236.1_pt1 | contig 69052 bp, 64 predicted proteins | sample 7446431 | NCBI WGS metagenome assembly JACCDR01 (sample SAMN15323443, study PRJNA562643) | freshwater metagenome | isolation source: river surface water | place: USA:Blue River Watershed | collected 2017-08-17 | reverse complement strand
ATTATAGCTATATATAATAACACTTATATTAAAAATAGCAATATTGTCCTTTAGATATTTGCACGCATCAGCGCTTCATTATTGACGTACATAATGAAAAAACTAGACAGTCTCAGGTTCAACAGAGGTTTCAACAACCTCCGCAACTACAGGTGTAGATGCGGTATCTTTCGCTTTAATAGCAACAAATGCTTTAGCTGTTAACATAGCTGTTAATGGGAACGTGATACACACATCAACAATAGTTGTAAGTATACTTACAATAAATATTCGCCACTCTGTTGATTGAGACATCTCAAGTGTCACAGTATTTACTTCTCCAGAAAAGAATGCGATATATTCTGGAAGTAATGCCAGACCCATGATCACAGCTCCTACGATAAATAGCAGTATATTTACCACAATCAATCTCCCAAACAAAGCGTATACATCAGATCTATATACGGTTCCTAGTCGTATTGATTCTTTAGCAGATTCACGATAATCTTTACCTTCACCATTTAAAAAATATGCATTGAGTGGAAATGCAAACTTTGCAATGTTTTTAAACAAGAAATACACTGACACGGCTGCACCGACTACACCAATAATAATTCCAACAACAAGATTTGTATCTTTCATCATGGCAGCAATCCAAATACCTGCAATAGCAGGGAGAATAGATCCGATCATGTAGATAAGTGTTAGTAACCCAGCCCAAAACATAACACAGAAAAATTCCCATTTATGAGTTTTTGTAAAGGCTACATTTTCAGCAAGTGTAGTTACTTCTCCAAATTCTTTCTTTTGAAATGTTCGAAGCGCCGCTGGTGCATATATTAATCCAGATACTATACTTAATACGATCGAAACTAAGCCAACTGCAACCGTAGAGATAAGTGCAGCTGAAGTGGTTAATATTTTTGCGTCTGTCAGATACGCATTTACAAACTTTAATACCACCATAATCAAACTGATGACAAGCACAGGTTTTATAATCGCCATTATCTCTTTAAAATTTCCTCTAAAAGTCTGCCAAGTTGATGAAATCATATAATTTAAATTAATGTTTATATATAAATAATTTTAGTTTCCTTTCCCTCCTTCAATACCTGACACAATTTGTTGCATAATATCATGAGTTTTATTTACACTTGAATCCATAAATATTACTTTACTGTTGTCAGACGACCCGATACTTTTCATTGTATCAAGATATTGAGTTAAAGTCAGCGTCGCAATGATCTCTGAAGCACTTTGTTTTGTCGCGTCTGCTACGACTTCTATGGATTGTCGCAATCCCTCAGCAATTGCCCGTCGCTCAAGTGCAATACCTTCTCCCTGCAATCGTTTTCGTTCTTTTTCTGCTTCAGCTTCTTTAATAGCTTGAATCTTTGTCGCCTCTCCTTTGTTTTCAGCTGCTTTTTTAAGTTGCTCTGAAGCAACTACTTCTGACATAGCATTTGTAATAGTCGTTGGAAATGTCACATTCATAATCTGAAAACTATGAATCTGCATACCCCACTCTCGAAACTGTACTTCAAGATCTGTTTTGATGTGAAGTGCTAACTCTTCTTTTTTTTCAAGCAAACTCTCATGTGTCTCACGTGCTACATACGTTCGCAATGAGTTTTCAACACTCGCTTCTATAGATCGTGCTCTATCCTCAAGTTCATACACATATTTTTTTACACCTTCAATATGTTCTGCTTTATCAACAGCATAGATAAGGTTTGTACCGATAGTTACGATTACTTTATCTTTTGATGGGTAATTTCCAAGTAATGCAAAGTTTTGTTGTCGTAAACTCACTCGTTCTCGAATAGATTCTACAAAGGGAATCTTAATGTTAAATCCAGCAGTCATCGTTCGGTTGTATTTTCCAAAGAATTCAACTACCGCAACAGTGTTCTGTTCAATGATACGAATGTTGGCAAGTATAAGCAGGACGATGAGTGAAATAATGATGTATGTCATATCTCGTATAGTAGCATAGATTAAGTCATTTGTGAGCGATGTACAGGATACAAAAACACCCCTGATTGGGGGTGTTTTTGTATAGTGTTTTCTTAGTATTTTAGAAACATATTTCGCAACTCCTTAGTTGTGATAAATGTTTTTGGTATCGGATTGATATACCCCGTAGCACTTGTAGGATTCTCTCGATAATTCACCGTTACTGTTGAAGTAAGTAGAATGTTTTCTCCAATATTTAGATATATTTCATATGGTTCTACTCTAAAACTTTTTATAGCAAATGTTTTAGTATCAATCCAGATTAATATCTCCAAATTAGTAAATATTTTTTTAAAAGAATCTTTTACTTGTTCATCTGTTAATCCTGTATCATCCAAAAACCCGAAACTGTATGTTTTAATTTTATTATTTTTAATAGCCTCGAGTGCCAGAGCTTCATAATCTACAGAAAGAACCATGTTGTGTACAGGTGTTAGCGTAGTTGTAACTTTTTTAACATTTTTAACAAAACTTATCTCATCATCTTTATCATTAACTATACCTAGATAATTTTTAACCTTTAAAAATTTTGTAAAATCTTTATCTACTGAAGTCGATTCTTTTGAGGTGATATCTTTATTCATGAGAGCAGTTGCTGGATCCTGTTTCAATCCCAATGTAACCAAAACCCCTTTCTGTAAGTCATTCTTATCTAATTTCAAATATTTCTTAGCTACCATTTTCTTTAAAATAGTATTTCTAAGAGTTATTGGTAATCCCTTAATTGTAAATAATTGATCAAAATATTCTTTAATCAAGTTTCTTTTCCATACTCTATATACTTTTTCTTCACCAACAGTTGTATCAAGATAACTTTCAAGTAAGTCCCCTTTGAAATATGTATCTATAGTTCGAATCAAATTTGATTCACCGTTAACACCGTTTACAATAGGTGTTGTTTGTATAGCTTCATTTACAGTCTGAATTTTGGTTTTTTGATTTATTTTTGAATCAATTTGTAGACTCATAAGTACTTCACTTGATGTACTTGTAGTCCCTATGTCAATCTTATTTTTAAGAGTTATGTCAAGAAAACCTCTTTTGTATCCATATACCTCTTTAGCTACATCACCCGGGGCCATCTCACCTCGATTGTTATATGCTTGTTTTAATAAAGCTGTTTGTAATATTTTAGTTGCATCAGCAATACTCACTGTTGTCGTAGAAACAACTTGTGCATGTGATTGTATTGAGAGGAGCAGAGCTAAAAGCAATAATGTTATTTTATTCATGTACATATTCTATCATGAATTTTAGATGTAGTATTTATCATATATACCCATAGCATGCTATAATCCAAAAATACACTATATATATGAATACTCTCAACCTGTTCAACACATATATTAAAGACATAACCACCCTAGAACCAATCAACAAAGGTGAAATTGGTATGTATCATTGTGGTCCAACCGTCTACGACTATTTACATATTGGAAATATGCGCGCCTATGTGTTTGCTGATACTCTGCGACGAACATGTGAGTTTTTGGGTTATAATGTTAAACAAGTTATAAACATCACCGATGTAGGACATCTCGTATCTGATGCAGATGACGGCGAAGATAAGATGGAAAAGGCTGCTAAGAAAAATAATCAATCAGCTCATGAGATTGCTGAGTATTTTACCAACATTTTTTATCAAAATCTTAAAGCCTTAAACATCAACACCGAAGGCACTCTCTTTCCCAAAGCAAGCGAACATATCCCTGAACAAATAAAACTCATAGAAGAACTTGAAAAACTTGGTCACATATATACCACAACTGACGGAGTATATTTTGATGTGAGCACTTGGGACAAGTACGGAAAGCTCGGCAATATCGACCTCTCAGGTCTTGAAGCTGGAAAACGTGTAGCTTTCAATCTTGAAAAACACACTCCATATGACTTCGCTCTTTGGAAGTTTTCAGCTGATGGTGAAAAACGACAACAAGAATGGCCGTCACCATGGGGTGTTGGTTATCCTGGATGGCATATCGAGTGTTCAGCAATGTCTATGAAATATCTTGGTGAGACTTTCGACATACATACTGGCGGTATCGATCATATTCCCGTACATCACAACAACGAGATCGCACAGAGTGAGGCTGTTACCCATAAACCCTTAGCAAACATCTGGATGCACGGTGCATTTTTGAACTGGAAAGATAGAAAGATGAGTAAGTCAGACGGTTCTTTTATTACACTTGATAATCTAAAAGAACAAGGTATTCCCCCACTCGCTTTTCGATATTTCTTATTGCAATCAAAGTATCGACAGCCTATTAGTTTTGATATGGAGACACTGGAAGCATCTCATACTGCGTATACAAGATTGAAGAATAAGATTCAAAAAATTTGGAATACAGAATTACCAAAAGAAGGACCTGTATTTGATCATACTATTACAGATTCTTTTATAAAACCTATATATGAAATTTGTGATGATTTAAATACACCAAAAGTTTTAGCCCATCTATGGAGTGGTTTAGAGTTGATTGAAGATGGAACATTTAACGTAGAACGAGATTATTTTGAAAGATTTATCACCACTGTAGACAAACTCCTCGGACTCAAACTCACCGATTCATTAGTAGAAAAAGTTGAAGAATACGTACCAGAAAACATTCAAAAAATGATTGATGAACGAAATCTAGCCAAACTAGAAAAAAACTGGGAGGTAGCTGATGGTCTACGGAATCAGATCAAAGAATCTGGATATGAGATCACAGACACACCTGATGGTACTCGCGTAAAAAAAATATAGTTGCTACAATATACACATGATTTCTATTTTCATGATTTATGTTATACACCACATTGCACTCGCAATCGGTCTTGCATGTTCACTTGTAGTTGATGTGTTTATCATTATCGTTGAGAAAATGAAACGAATTCGATCAGTAGAGAAAGGTATCGTGAATCGAGTATTATCCTTCAGCTTTATTTCCGCTTTAATTGTCTTTCTGATTGAAGTGTCGCATTTATTTTTACTGGTATTGACTGATGATGGTAGTGCATATTCTCATGGGACATATATTTTTAACACTATCACCACACTTCTTTCAGCAATCCTGCTGTTTTGCATAGCAACACAAAAATACTATCAGCTCAAGGCCTTGTATAGGTATCAGGAAAAACATCAACATCTCTCAGAAAGCTTTATAAAACACCATAGAGAGCTTGGTTTTACTGCAACTCTTTGTCTGGTACTCTGGATAGCTTTGTATATCTGTTACGTAGTGATGGCCTAGTGTTATCTTTTGAGATAAAACATGTACAATAGTACATATTATGAGTGGGTTTCAACCGCAATCAACATCAAAAAAAAGTCCTCGTATTGGCGATGCCTTTAGTCTTAAATTACCGCCATATAGTGTAGAAGCAGAGCAAGCTGTATTAGGTTCTATTATGCTGCGTCCTGATGCATATGCAGACATCAGTGATATTATTGATGCTGATCATTTTTATAGTGAAAAACATAAGACTATTTACAAAGGTATTTCTGGTTTGCTTGGTAAAGGAGATCCTGTCGATTATCTTTCTCTTAAAAACACATTAGACGAAATGGGTTCACTCGAACAAGTTGGTGGTGCTGGATATTTAGCAGAACTAGTGCAAGCTGTTCCATCTGCAAGTAATATTGAGTATTATGCGCGTATTCTTGAAAAGAAACACGCGATGAGAAACCTTATCCATGCGTCAGAGAAGATTGCAAGCATGGGATATAGTGAAGTTGGAGACATGGAGGAGATTTTAGATCAGGCAGAAAAAGAAGTATTTACAGTGACACAGAAAAAGACTCGTAACACTATCACTGATATTAAAAAAGGTGTACACGAGGCTTGGGATCAGATCGAAAAAATGCATCACAACAAAGATGAGCTCCGCGGTGTAGCAACAGGTTTTAAAGATATTGACAATAAACTATCAGGCCTGCAGAAATCAGACCTTATCATTCTTGCTGCTCGACCATCATGCGGAAAAACATCTCTTGCACTCGATTTTGTACGAAGTGCAGCAGTAATACACCGAGTACCTACTCTTATTTTTTCTTTAGAAATGAGTGCACAGCAGCTTTTGTATCGTATGATTGCTACTCATTCACGAGTTGATGCATGGAAACTACGAACAGGAAAACTCAATCTCGATACAGGTGAAGAGATGGACAAGTTAAAGTATGGTATAGACGAACTCTCACAAGCTCCTATCTATATCGATGATCAACCAGGAACAAACATTATCAAGATGAGAAGTACTGCACGAAAGATAAAATCCGACAAAGGACTTGGACTTATTATCGTAGATTACTTGCAACTTATGAGTCCGACCACAAGTCGTAACTCTGATAACGTAGTACAACAGATGACCGAGATCTCACGATCTTTGAAGTTACTTGCCCGAGAACTTGATGTACCCGTGATAGCTCTCTCACAGCTTTCTCGAGCTGTTGAGCAACGACAAGGAAAACCTCGTTTATCTGATCTTCGAGATTCTGGATCTATTGAGCAGGATGCTGATATTGTGATGTTTATTCACCGAGAAGACAGGTATAAGGATCATAGTGAACGTGACAATGTTGCTGAGATTTTGATTGAAAAACATAGAAATGGACCAACAGGAAGTGTGAACCTAAAGTTTGATGATAAACACTCGTGCTTTGTTTCGATTGAAAAGGGTGAGTACGGAGATTTTGATGCTCATTTATAATATATGGATTATCTTATTGAATTATTTAAAAAATTTCCTGGCATCGGACCACGACAAGCTAAACGCTTTGTATCTTTTATCATGCATACAAGTCCTTCATATCGGAAGGAGTTGATGTCGGCTTTAGCGGAGGTTCACACACATGTTGAGATTTGTAGTTTATGTAATCGTCGATATATTGCCAATCAGGCAAAGATTGATGGTGTTGTGAGTGTGTGTTCTATTTGTCGAAAGCAACGAGATACAAAAACATTGTTGATTGTTGCCCATGACTCTGATGTTGATGTATTTGAAAAACTACTTACACATACAGGAAACTATTATGTACTTGGACGATACATTCCTTTGTTTGCTGAAGTGATTACCGAACATATTGATTTGAAAAAGATATATGACCGCATTGATACACTGATTGAAAAAGGTTTGATTGAGGTTATCTTAGCAACAAATGCTACAGCCGATGGCGATTATACTGCGCGAATCCTACGTGAGTATATTCAAAAAAAATATGAAGCATTAACTGTGAGTACACTTGGACGAGGTTTGTCGACCGGTGGCGAGCTTGAGTATGCAGATAGTGAAACGTTACGGGAGGCAATGCGATTTCGGAGGTAAGAATTTATTGCCGTCCATCACGAATGCAAAAATTCTTACCTCCGAAACAGGAGTACAGAAAAAACCTCCATTCGGAGGTTTTTTCTGTAGAAATCGAGGGAAAATAAATTTGCATTCGTGATGGACGGCAAATTTATTTTCTTGAGATTTCTTTATTTGATTGATGAGATCTTAACTTCGAAGAAAGGTTGTCGGTGTCCGTTCTTTACAAAATATTTACTTTTTTGCTTGAACTTTCCTACGACAATCTTTGCTGCTCGTCCGATCTCAGTGATAGAAGCTGTTACGGTTGAACCTTTGATAGTTGGGGCTCCAAGAGTAATAGTTGATCCATCATCCTTTAGAAGAACCATATCAAATGTTACAGAGTCTCCAACGTTAAATTCTCCAAGAATCTTCTCTACTTTTAGAGTTTGCCCTTCTCGAACTCGGTATTGTTTTCCACCTGTTTTGATGACAGCCTGTGTTCCAGTCTGAGCTTCAACAGCTTTCTTTGCCTTTGGTTTTGGTAGTGGTGTTTGTGCCATGATTTGCTCATTATATATCATATTGGGGTTGTTTGCAAGGTGGATATGAAGGTTGCTATAGGCTGATATGAGTACATTGACATAACAGGATTAGATTTGTATAGTATATATTAATTATGACTATGTCAAACAAATACACTCTCGATAACATCGTTCCATTTTTAGGAATAATAGGTATTATTGGTTTATTCATCCTGGCAATTATTGGAGGCATTCGAGCCAATAAATCCCCTGTTGCAGATTATGCAGGAGGTAGTGTAAAAGAGATATCAACCATCGTGAACGATCATACCGATCCAATCACAGGTATTTCATATCAAAGCTCTTCAGAGTGGTTGGTCGATAGTAGTCAATCAAATGAACGAGAGCGGAATCTATATTTTTCTCGAGCGATGCCGATGTCAGACAATATTCTTGCTCGAAAATCATCCACATTTGATACAGATTTAAGTAGCACACTTTTTAGAGTACAACTTACGGTTGACGAGTACCAATTTCAAAGAGTTATTACCAAAGACAATAAATCAGATATTTTAAATGAGGAGCATGGAAAATCTGTGATTAGAACAGCTTCACAAAAAGATAGATTGGTTAAGAACCATACGTCTACATCTACAATTACATCTTTTGCAGGAAATCCTGTTGAGGCATTAACTACAGATTCTATATATATTTTGGATCCAGTAGGAGTACCAGGACATCAGCGAATTATTTCTTATATTGAAAATAATAAGATTTACAGTATTCGATATATGGCTCCAGAGGCTGTATGGGCAACATATGTCACACAGATAGATAATATGGTTAAATCAATTAAAATCCCTAAGGAAGATTTTAAGAATCCTGTGTATATTAATAGTTAATCCCAAACCAAGACAGAAAGGCGAGATTAAGTTTTACTCGCAATCAAGAGACATCTTCAGTTTTTATTTTTGATATGTATAAAGACCCATCTAATATACATATGGGCTAGCGAAGAGTCTTCGCCTGTTGCCCAACACATGCTACATATATACTCTTGACTGCAGTAAGAATATACATGTGTATTTGCATATGGGGTGATTCAGTTTATTTACACCCACTTGTGAACAATACTTTGTATGGTTTTCTTGAAACCGTCCTACTCACCCCTTTTGGCTTTCGTGCGACGAACACTACTTCTTGTTCAAAGTTGTTATGCGACTCTCTGTCATGATTTATGATATGTAATGTTCTTGCTCATCTGATGATATATACGAATACGACTATCTAGATATTACAAAAAATATATTGCCTAGTTTTACTGAAATACAAAAAAACAAAACACCCTAATCTTTTTGAGATTGAAGTGTTTTGCCGGTATCTAGGCCTATCCTTCTTTCGAAGGTAAATCACCATCCGGTAACGGTTCGGCTTTCGTATCTGCGTAATGTATTTATAGCATGTATGTGCACTTATGTGCAAATAACATGTGTATTTACTTTTATAAATAATTACTTCCCTGTTTTAAATATTTATCAAAACTTTATCTCCTATATGTAAATCTAAACAGATGAGACAAAAAATTACAATTATTGAAGAGTCTGGGGATGCTCAAATGACAAACGTTTTTGTCCTCTGTTTTGTATTTTTTAATACTATTACTGATGCTGAAAAAACTTCAAAAATATTAGAGGAGTTACGTTATGCAAGATTTAAAAATCACTACTCAGAATTTCATTTTAACAAAGAAAGTTCTCAGTGTAAGAATTTATTTTTTAAATCAATACAAAAATCTAATTTCATAATTCGGTATTATCACCATACAGGAAATGTGAAATTTAATTACATAGAACATATTGAAAAATCATTTATTCGATATAAAGAGGAACTACATAATTCTCATATTTATATCGATGGGAAGATATCAAAACGATATAGAAAAATATTTTTACAAACCATTAATAATGCCATGTGCAGTATGAAAATTCCATCTGTTAAATTTGTAAACTCCAAAACCAATATCCTGATCCAACTCGCCGATATGTGTGCTGGTTGTATACGAAGAAAGATTGAAAGAAATACTGTCGATGACAGTAAACTATATGATTTAATCCGAAAATTTATTATTGACACTTAATTCATAGCTTACAACACCCGCTTCAAATACATTCCTGTATAACTCTTCGGATTCTCCGCCACTTGTTCAGGTGTACCTTGAGCAATCAACTGCCCTCCCTTATCTCCTCCCTCCGGACCAATATCCATAATATAGTCCGCACATTTGATAAGATCCATATTATGCTCGATAACCACTACACTATTTCCCTGATCAACAAGCTTTTGCAAAATCTCAATCAACTTTCGTACATCGTGATAGTGTAGTCCAACTGTGGGCTCATCGAGAATATAAATAGTCTTTTGAATATGTGGCTTATATAACTCTGATGCGATCTTCACACGCTGTGCTTCTCCACCTGAAAGTGTTGTTGCTGATTGTCCAAGTTCAAGATATCCGAGACCTACTTCTTGCAATGTTTTTACACGATCATAGATACCTGGCATTTCTTCAAAAAAGACACATGCCTCTTCAATAGTCATTTTTAAAATCTCATAAATATTTTTCTTTTTGTATGTCACTTCAAGAGTCTCTTTCATGAATCGCTTTCCATGACATACATCACAAGTCACATACACCGTTGGTAAGAAGTGCATTTCAACTTCAATAGCTCCATTTCCTTGACATGTCTCACATCGTCCACCTTTTACGTTAAATGAAAACCGTCCCGGTCCCCACCCTCGTGCCTTCGCCTCGATCGTCTCGGCAAACAGATCACGTATATGTGTAAATGCACCTGTATATGTTGCGGGATTTGATCGTGGTGTTCGCCCGATCGCTGACTGATCAATCAATATTGTTCGTCCAAGATAATCCGTACCTGTAAAAGATGCACAATTAAATATCTGTGCACTTCGATGATCTCGATCAAGTCGTGCAAGCAAGTTTTTATGCAAGATCTCGTACACGAAAGATGATTTTCCAGATCCAGACACACCAGTCACACATACAAGTCTTCCAAGTGGAATCTCTGCATTTATATTTGTAATGTTGTTTACTTTTCCTCCAGCAATCTTGATACTTCCTTTATCTCCTGTTCGACGATGCTTCGGAACTTCGACTTCGTGTTCACCACGTAGATAGTCGAGTGTTAAAGATCCTGTAAATGAGTCCTTGTCCGCTACATCACGAAACACAGGTAAAGATTTGATAGGGTCTTTCAAAAGTTTTTTAAGTTCACCTGCAACTACAACATTACCACCGTGAACTCCAGCTCCAGGTCCAATGTCGATAAGATAATCAGATGCAAGGATAGTATCTTCATCGTGTTCTACGATAATCACAGTGTTCCCCATGTCTTTCAATTGCACGAGTGTTTTGATTAACCTATCGTTATCACGTTGATGCAGACCAATAGTTGGCTCATCAAGTACATACATCGCTCCAACAAGTCCAGAACCGAGCTGTGAGGCGAGTCTAATACGTTGAGCTTCTCCGCCTGAGAGTGTATTTGCTCGGCGATTCAATTGTAGGTAATCAAGACCAACCTCTTGCAGGAACTCCAAACGTGCCAAAATCTCTTTCAATATCACAGATGAAATCTCTGTATCGATTGCACTCAACTTGAAGGTCAACATATAGTCAACAGCTTCATGAATAGTCATGTCTGTAAACTCTATGATGTTTACTTTTGGTCGTGTTACCTTCTCTGCGGTATCTATAAGAAAGACCTGCAATGCTTCAGGTCGAAGTCGTGCACCATTACATACTTTACACATACGATTAGTAAAAAAACTATCTGTCCCTAGACCGTTACACTCAGGACATGCGCCGTATGGAGAGTTGAAAGAAAACAATCGTGGCTCTATCTCAGGAAATGAAAATCCATCGTACGGACACATAAACTTTGATGAGATAAGATGTTCTTCTGTTCCAGCAACAATTCTTAATAACCCTTCACTTTCAGCAAGCGCTCGCTCGATAGACTCGTTCAGTCGTTCGGTAAAACTCTGTGACGGATTATTAATCTCTGATACATAAAATTGATCGATTAATACATCGATATCATGCTTTTTATTTTTATCAATAGCAATACGCTCTCGAAGTTTTGCAAGCTTTCCATCTATACGTACTTCTTCATATCCTTTTCCAAGCAAATCATATAACATCTGATAATACTCACCTTTTCGCCCTATCACTATCGGTGCATACACTTTAAAAATCTCAGGAGAAACCTCCACTCCCATGATTTCTTTTTTCTTTGGAGTTTTTTTCTTACCTGAACTGTCAACCTCTTTGTCAATCCCCTTCACCACTCGATGAATAGTATCAATGATTTCTTCTTTTGAAAGTTTTTTGATCTCTCGAGCACACACTAAACAATGAGGTTTTCCTACACGTGCAAACAAAATACGCATGTAGTCATAAATCTCAGTAATAGTTGCAACTGTTGACCGTGGGTTATTTGATCGTGATTTTTGATCAATAGAAATAGCCGGAGATAAACCAGAGATCTCATCCACGTCTGGCTTTTGCATTTGTCTTAAAAATTGTCGGGCATATGAAGACAACGATTCGATATATCGTCTCTGACCTTCAGCAAAAATAGTATCAAACGCGAGGGATGATTTTCCCGAACCTGAAAGGCCGGTGATAACCGTCATCTTGTTTCGAGGTAGAGAAACTGTGATATTTTTCAAATTGTGTGTTCGAGCACCCTTGATATGTATCATTTCCTCCTTATGTGAAGCATTCTCCGGCTTTTTTGAGGCTGGCATAGTGCGCATTGTACCGTTTTTGGGGGGTTTTGTAAATGTGATGTGATTGGGTAATGAAAAACACCACCCCACACCTCTCTCTTCGGATTGAACGAAGAGGGGTGTGGGTGGCGTTTACGATCATCAAGCGGCGACGAACTTACAACTTGTCGAAGCCTCTACATCTTCTGGTAGATGTTGTCGAATTACCTCTTGCAACATTCCAGTATCAGAATGTTTGAGTCCAGCATTATCGAGGATTCGCGAAATTTTCGCATGAACATCATCTGATGCTGCATCAATTTCACAAATAGAGATACCTTTGTTTTGCAAGTATGCCAAAATTCGAGGTTCCTCTTTAAGGTGACTGTCGATGCGACTCTCATGCACTTCTGGGTCAGCATCTTTTCTGTTTTGTCTATCGGCTGCATCACGTTTTTTGTGAAAGCGATCCATCGAATCTGCTTTAGTCATTTTGAAATGAATCACTCGAATGCACTTGTCAGTCACACCTTGTAAGCGCAACAAACGGAGCAGGAACCTCATTTGATGATGGTTTCTTCCGCCGCCGTCAATTACATGCAGATCACCGTGCCGGAAATCGATACTCTGTTCCAGAATTCGATCAACTTCAGAATTCGGGATCAATGTCCCCGCTCTCTCATGTGTGTCTGCAAGAGTTGCAAACTCTGCATTGCGTTTTTTTTCACAGCCAATCAGGGTCCTCATCACCCACAAGGTGATGTCTGTGTACAGGTCTTTGAGTATTAAACCTGTCAGACCCTTCCCGCACATCGGGATCCCTAAAAAGATCCAAACGATTTTTTCATTCATAAATCAAAGGGCTAATATTACTAGACATCTCACCTTTACACCGTGTAAAAGTGAAAAGACACCGTTAAGCGTCCGCAGGTATACTACCACAGATAATTACAAAATAAAACAGCTATCCCCACAACCCCATCAAATCCTCTACGGTGTTAATAGACACCCATCCATGTTCATGTACAGCATAACTTGGATACACTTCAACATGCTTCAACAATGTCTGTGGCAACCCTATCTCCCCATCACTGAGCACAACTGGTTCAAAGTCGAAAAACTTTCCATCAAGCATATATGTTCCGGTTGCAATCAAGCACCCGCCACTAAGTTCATCTGCGGTTTGTTTTGCCAACCCTGTAACAATCCCTTTTTCATTTATTTGTATCGAATTATATCCAGGCATAATCTTTTTCTGCACACCAAACGAATACATATTTAAATTAAACTTTTCCAATTCTTCTTGTGTATGTAAATCATCGCCATTTAATACCAAAAATCTTTCATCGGGCTGTATTTCATTTCTAATACTTTGCACCGCCCCCATAGTTCCTTTCGCTTCCGTTTGAGTTACACACGTAATCTTTTTAATACGTGGATTTATCTGTTCTATATATGCCTCGTGCTGTCGTATGAAATCCCGAACTTTTTCTTCTAAATATTTTACAACAATAAAGACCTCATCTATGTATGATGGGAGAGTTGTCAAGATAGCTGTCAAGAGTACATGCTCAACTGCAGCGTCTTTTTTGATAGCTAAAAGTGTTTTTGGAATATCATCAGTATATGGTTTGAGTCGATTTCCTTTTCCAGCAGCGAGTATGATGGCTTTCATGGGTTCTAGTATATATGTAAATAAAAAAGACTGCCAGACCCGAGGTGGGTCTGGCAGTTGTCGAGGGGGGGTAAGTTAGATGGAGTGTGTATTGCTTCCATCACGGATAATAACCGCATCCCCCAAGTTGGCAGTCTGAAGCCGAAATGATGCACCTTGCAATCTTTCCACATGGAGAAGATAGAAAATAGCAATCATTCGACGAGCTGCCAATTGAATTTCCTTGTCTTTGAGGAGCGCAACACTGAATGGCCACCACTGAACCTTTTCGCATTCTGCTGATGAAAAAGAGTGATTGTGAGGATGGTAAATCTGATACAGAAGCACTGCACCAATATCGAACTCATCTTCACCTGTAGGCACACGCTGTTGAAACAACGCAATCTCTCGAAATGTTGCAGGATCAAATTCCAATCCAATCTCTTCACCAGCTTCACGAGCTACGCAACCTGCAAACGGTCCAGACGCACAAGGAGAATCCAGGTTGAATTCAACCTGTCCGCCCGGCAAATCCCACGTTTGTTTATCACGACGAAACTGTAACAAGATCTCAAGTTTATGATCCGGACCAAGACAACGATATACGACGACAAAAGCGCCGTTTTTGGGGTTATTTTTTTTCATACTGTTCATTCAAAGGGTTGGGGTGAAATTAAAAACAGGACATAATTTTCCTGCCCATAAATTACCACACATTTATATGCATGACAAACCCCTACAACCCCACAATCTCTCGTATCCTCACCCCTTTTGACCCCTTAAGCAAAATATCCCAACCCTTCAAATCCATACCTGCCAGAAACTGCTTAGCCTCCCCCACTTCTTCAAAAAAATGAAAATTATCTTTACCTACATATTTTTCTCTTAACTCTCTGAAATTTTCCCCAACAAATATATTTACAGTAAAATCATATCCTGATACAAGCTCGGCAATATGCGCATGCTCATCATGTGCAAAATCACCCATCTCCAACATATCTCCTAATACGACCGCATGCGGTGCATGTGAATATTTTTTAAAATTTTTCAATGCTTCTTCCATAGATGTTGGATTAGCATTGTAACAATCAATCATATATCGAATACCATCTACCTCTTGTATTTGTGAACGCAATATTTCTGGATGGTAGTGTTCGATGGCAAACTTCATCTTTTCCAATTCACATGCAAATGTATTTCCCACAGTAAGCGCGCACATAATATTCTTTTCATTAAAATCTCCAAACAGGTGTGAGTGTACTTCTACATCTTTGTATACAACTCCAGCGTATAGTTGACTCTTTGATTGAAACTCACCACCTACAGATATCTTATGTAAATCTTTTCCTTGTGCGAGCAAATCTTCTTCATACTCTGGCACAAAAGCTATGGCATCATGTATCTTTGCATAGTCATACAATTCACCGTTTGCTTTTTTAACACCCTCCAAACTACCGAAGCCTTCCAAATGATCCTTACCGTTGTTTGTTACCAGCACGTGCGTTGGTTGAACAATATCAAGCAGTACAACATGTTCTCCAATATGATTGGCACCAACCTCTATAACCGCAATCTCAGTAGCTTTTGACATGGATAGGATTGTTAATGGTACACCAATATGATTATTCAGATTTGTTTTTGTAGCATGTACGTTATACTTTGTATCCAGAACTGCTTTTACAAGTTCTTTGGTGGTTGTTTTTCCATTTGATCCACCGATTGCGATCACGGGGATAGTAAATTCTTTTCTATATTCACGAGCAAGATCTTGTAATGCTTGTAATGTATCGTCGACTTTAAAACATTTTTCTATGTCAGAGAATTTATCATCCGATACCACAACAGCCCGAGCACCTCGGGTAATAATATCATTAACAAAATCATGCGCATCAAAACTATTCCCTTTTAAGCAGAAAAACAAACAACCTGGAGTAATCGTTCGAGAATCCGTACACACAATTCCACCACATGTGTTATATAAGTCTAAAAGATTTGTCATACATGTATTACAAAATATTCAGTAGTTTTTGTTGAATACCATCGAAATCGCCATTACTCATAACAACTAAAATATCACCTGGATTAATATCAAGCTTAATATGCGCAATAATTTCATCGGCACTACTGAACGCTCTACAAGGAATACCTTTAGTAGTTATCTTTTCTGCGACATATTGAACATTCATAAAATCATCAGGATTGAACCCTTCTTTTTTCATAGGGGGAGTTGAAATATACACTTGATGTGCAGAAGCAAAAGCGTTGATATATTCCTCTTCAAAAATCTTTGCTCGACTACTGTTTGATCGTGGTTCAAAGATAGCTTTAATAACATGACCTGGGAATCGCTCCTTGATACCGAGCAATGTTTTTGTAACTGCTGTTGGATGATGTGCAAAATCATCAATAACAGTGACATTGTTCTTAACTCCTATGACTTCCTGTCTTCGCTTAGCTCCTTGAAATGAACCAAAAGCCTCTTTTACTTTATCTGTATCAAAATTCAAAAACCTTGTCACCGCATATATTGCGGTAGCATTCATCGCATTATACTCACCAAACAGATTGATGGTAAAAACATCCTGTATATGCTCGTATTCTATAGCAACCTGTTGACCTTGCTCAATGGTGTTAATACCTCTGACACAGATATCAGCATCAACATCATATCCATATGTTATGATATTTTTTCCAATACCATCTGCTTTTATAGAGTGAACCAAATGTTTTACACGTACATCATCAATACATGCAATCACTGCTCCAGCAGGATTTGTTGATTCGATCAAAAATCGAAATGCTTGCTCATAGTCATGAAAATCTTTATATATATCTATATGATCAAGTTCTAAAGAAGTGATAATGGATATATATGGTTTATAGTGTAGGAATTTAGGTTTTTTATCAAAATATGCGGTATCGTACTCGTCCCCTTCAATGATAAAATATTTTGAATGTGCATTATGTACCGCACTTTTTCCATCTTCTTTCATTACTCCGCCAACAAGATATGCGGGTTCAAGATCAAGGTGTTTAAAGGTCGAGATAGCAATACTTGTTGTTGTGGTTTTTCCATGAGTTCCTGCAACCACGATTGATTTTTTATCGGCAATAAACAATCGACTGACAACTTCTCCAATTGAAAAATATGGGATATTGTTATCTCGACAAAATGTCGCTTCAATGTTTGTAGGGGCACACATATTCCCAATAATAATCAAATCTTTATTGGCTAGATTTTTAATATCAAAAGGTAACACTTCAACCTGTAAATCTTTCAACACATTACTCATTGGCGGATAACACGCTTGATCTGATCCTGATACAATAAATCCTTTTTGAATAAGTAAACTCGCAAGAGAGGCCATTGCAGTACCACACACACCTACGATGTGTACAGTTCTCATGTCTTTTAAATCAATCTCGTTTATACTTTGCCGATCTTTTCCTCGTTCTTCTGCATAAGGTAATGCATTACGTTTTTCAATATAGTAAGCTTCAGGTGTCATGTATTTTAATATGATAATGTATAAATAAATGTTTGTTAATGACTGGACACATTAGGACCTCCAATCTCGTTTCTTTTTTAATTCTTCGTCTGTAACACTCTCTTTCTTTTTAAAAACTGCCCCTCTTTTACCAAACTTCACATTAGTGATATGTTTACTTTCAGGATCTGGATGCTTTTCTTTTTTCTTTTTTTCACCCACTTTTGACATATCATCATATCCCGTAGTCTTCTTAACTTCAGTCACTCCACCAATAGACTCGCTTACTTTTGCCAGTGCCACTATCTCATCACGTAGCAATGCAGCAGTTTCAAAATCGAGCGCTTTTACTGCTATATTCATTTCACTTTCTTTTTGCTTGATCAATCCTTTGATCTTTTTAATAGAACCTTTGTGTTCCTTAGCAGGCATTTTTTCTATTGCATCCAAACTGTCAATCCCTAAGTCAAGGGTAAGCATATTGCGTACACTTTTCTCGTGTTCGTTTTCTATCGCTTCGGTGATATCATGAATATTTTTCTTAATAGTTTGAGGTGTGATGCCATGCTCTTTGTTATATGCGAGCTGTATATTTCTTCGTCGCAACGTTTCTTCTATCGCACCTTTTAGTGAGTCAGTTACTTTATCAGCATAGAGAATAACACGTCCGTTAACATTTCGAGCTGCCCGACCAATAGTTTGAATAAGTGCAGTTTTTGAACGCAAAAAACCTTCTTTATCAGCATCGAGAATTCCGATAAGTGATACTTCAGGAAGATCAAGGCCTTCTCGAAGTAAGTTCACTCCCACAAGCACATCGAACTCACCCTTACGAAGCTCAGTCAGGATCTGAATACGTTCAAGAGTCTCCACATCACTATGTAGATATCGTGTTTTGATTCCCTTTTCTTTCAAGAAGTCTGTTAAGTCTTCAGCCATCTTTTTGGTTAATGTTGTTGCCAACGTTCGCTCTCCTCCTTTAGTATTTTTTTCTACTTCTGCAATAAAATCATAAATCTGTCCGACATAAGTATCAGTTCCAACTACCGGTCGAATAATAAGCTCTGGATCAACCAGTCCTGTAGGTCGAATAATCTGCTGTACTACTTGCGTATCTTTTGATTGTGCAAGCTCATATGGTCCAGGTGTTGCCGACACATATACAGTTTGTCCAGTTCTCTCTTCAAACTCTGCAAATCGAAGTGGTCGATTATCAGCTGCAGATGGCAATCGAAATCCGAAGTCAATCAAATTCTTTTTTCGTGATGCATCTCCAGCATACATACCATTCAACTGAGGTACAGTCACATGAGATTCATCAATAATAGTTAAAAATCCTTTAGGAAAATATGAAAGCAATGTATCAGCAGGCTCGCCAGCTTTTTTTCCAGAGAAATGTCGTGAGTAGTTTTCAATACCGTTGCAATATCCAACCTCTCGAAGCAAAGCGAGATCATAGTTTGTACGTCGCTTCAATCGCTCATATTCGATAACTTTTCCGCCTACTTCAAGTTCTTTCAATCTATTAGTCAACTCATGCTTGATATCTTCAACAGCTCGAACCCGTTCATCTTCCGGAGTTACAAAGTGTTTTGCAGGGAAAATAACCATACCGTCCATATCACCTCGCTTAATTGCACGTGTGATATGATCAATCTCTTCAATACGTGTCAATATATCACCTGTAAAAGAAAGTCGTAGAATCATACGTTCATGTGTTGGCATGATTTCAAGAGTATTTCCAAGTGCGCGAAAAGTTCCAGGTGTTACATCCGCCATAGTTCGTGTAAAATACATGTGCACCAAACGTCGTACCACTTCCCCTCGGTCGATCTTCATGTTTTTACTCAACAGAAAATTTACCTTTTCATATTCAATAGGAGAACCTAAACCATATATACAAGAAACTGATGCTACGATGATCACATCAGTTCGCGTCAAAAGAGCTTGAGTTGTTGCATGACGTAATCGATCAATCTCTTCGTTGATTTGTGCTTCTTTTTCTATATATGTATCACTTGTTGAAATATATGCTTCTGGTTGATAATAATCATAATACGACACAAAGTAATGTACTGCGTTATCAGGAAAAAACTCTTTAAACTCTTGTGCAAGCTGAGCTGCCAAAGTTTTGTTATGTGCTACAACAAGAGTTGGTCGTTGTATATCTGCGATCACGTTAGCCATAGTAAAAGTCTTACCAGTTCCAGTGGCACCAAGTAGAGTCTGTTTTTGCATACCAGCCTTAATACCTGCAGTGATCTTCTTGATTGCGGCAGGCTGATCTCCTGCAGGCTTATGACTATGTTTGATAATAAAGGGTTTATGTACTCTCATATTTTTTTTTAAATAATAGCGCAATGCCTTATTATACACAGATTTTATAGTCCTCACAGCCCTAAACTTGAGGTTACATTGTGACCCTTGAGGTTACATTGTGACCCTTGAGGTTACATTGTGACCCTTGAGGTTACATCTTAACCACCTTATCTCTATATCTTTTATACATGAACCACCCAACAGGGATAATCACTATTAACATTCCCCATCCTATTTTTGAAAATATATCAACAATAAATTGTGTATGCTGTCCAAAGAAATATCCAATCATCATGTAAAACGTAACCCATAAAAATGCGCCTAAAATATTCCAAAAAATAAACTTGCGAAAACTCATCTGAATACTTCCTGCAATTAACGGCACAATAGGTCGGATAATTCCGATAAATCTTCCAATTAAAATACTTTTACCGCCATGTCGACTAAAAAAACCACGACCAATATCTATATGTGCTTGTTTCAATAGTTTCTTATGTTTAATCATCCATCCACCGGCATATTTTCCTATAAGATACCCAACAATATCACCGATAACAGCACCGAGAAATCCAACTAGAATTACATATCCAAGATGTATATCATTTAAAAATGCAGTAAAACCAAAAAATAACATAAACACCATACCAGGACTAAAAGTTCCAAGTATTGGAATTGATTCAAGAATACTTATAATAAATACAAATATATATAAATTATCTGTCATCAACTTAGTTGAATATTGGAGGTAGTGATGCATATAGTATTTGTATTATAACACACCAGGAGTATAGCGATTTGAGGCATTCCATAACAAAAAACTTTTTACACCGAGTTCATTGAGTGCGCGAATCTGTGCTTTAACCTCAGGAGCATTATATACCACTCCGTAAATACTAAAATCCTGAAGCCATGGACGCATTTTAGATATTGCAGTTGTTGTTCCGAAAGCGACATTCATTCGATCAAGTCCTTTTTTTGTAGAATCATATATAGTTTGATATGGATTTCTATGTGTGTCTGCTATACCATTCCATTGTTTTGGAAAATGTGATGGATAAATCATTGGAGAAATAAAATCAACCTCCGGTGCAAAATCATCGATATGTTGTCCAATAGTTAAATCATCAGGATTTGTTAAAACCATCCCAAACACATCGGCCGAGAGTGGAATATCTTTCAACTCACTTCTCATATAGGCAACAAAATCTTTCATAGTCGATCGTCGCTTCGCTGCATTGGTTGAAGTAGCAGGTAGGGTATTAACATATTCATATTGTAGATTTGCCATATTCCCATCTGATGGATAACGCACATAATCAAGTTGGATTTCATCAAATCCTCGATCATATACCGCTTGTGAAATATCTCGAATATACTCTCGTGTCTTTTGTTCGTGAGGTGCAAGCCAATAGTTTCCTTTTGCATCTCGCCAAGGATTACCTACTTTATCCTGTACAGCTAGACTTGTATCGAGTTTTGTAAAACAAGCATCTCGAAACACAGCAACTCGTGCAATCATATATATACCCTTTTGATGATAATATTCAAGGTGTTTCTCAAGCTCTTCTTTTGACATCGCCGAATCAATACACGGATGTTCCATGCCAATGTCATACATGATAGTTCCTGGAGCATCTTTAATATCTACTACAATTGCGTTAATACTCGTTGTGTCAAGAAGCTTGTCAAGCTTTTCTCGAAATGATGGTGTAATAAAACTAAACGCACTTACATAAATACCACGAACTTGATCAGGGGTTTTGATATGCTCAACAACTTTTGGAGCAGGAACTTCAACTTCTGGAGTAATCGTTGCCACAGACGAGACAGACTGTCCTAAATCTTTTTTTGTAAGTAAAAAAACCCCTATTGTAATAAGTATAAGTAAACATATTGACCATACAGTTCTGGTTTTCATATATACATCATACACTTGACTTATGAATTATCAAAACAAATTCCCCTCCCTTCTCCGCATATCAGCAGAACATACTTTTATATCCGCAAACTCGTTCACAAACCCGCAACTATATACAATACTCCTGGAGTTGTCATATATGTGATAAAAAGTTAATAATCAGCAGGTACACTCGTAAACGTATCACGAGTTACGATCACATGATCAAGAACACGTACTCCAAGAACCTTTCCAGCAGCCACTACCTGACTTGTAATAACAATATCGGATTCACTTGGAGTACTAACACCTGAGGGGTGGTTATGCACCAGTACTATGGCCGCAGCACCGTACTCAAGCGCTGGTTTAAACACCTCTCGTGGATGCAGCATACTTGCGTTTATAGTTCCAATAGAAAGAACTTCATCATGAATAACTTTATGATGTGTATCAAGATACAGTCCTCTTAAATGTTCTTTAGGCAGAGAATGCATATCTTTTACATATTCATACACATCTTCTGGAGTTCTAATAGTAGCTAGACCGCTCAGGTTTTTATTAAACAATCTTCGTCCTAACTCACCACAAGCGATGATTTGACATGCTTTTGTGAGAGGAATATCTAAATCTTGTGATAATTGTTGAGCACTTCTATCAGTACTTGATAAGGCACTTTTTCCATACTCGTGTACAATACGAGAAGCAATACTCATTACATCTTCTTTTTTTGTCCCTGAGATCAAGATAATCGCCAATAATTCTATTAAATTAAGTGAAGATGGGCCGATCGAAAGTAGTTTCTCTCGAGGCTTCGCATGTGTCGGTAGATCTTTTATCTTAAGTATATATGGCTTTTTACTTTCCGAATCACCATAACCTGGAGAATTATCAACCAACATAAGATCTCCGTGTTCAAAATGAACATATGGAGAAATAATAGATGTATTCTTTTGTGTGATTTTTTTAGTAGCAATCATTACATGGTTTAGTATATCACACGAGTCAAACAACAAAAAAACCTAGTAGAACTAGGCTTTTTTGTATCACATACGAAGAGTGAGATCGGTTATCTAACCTCAGCCACTGTCGCCTTTTTATATGACAATTTTCCATCAATGTTTTCGCAAACGATAATACTATCTGAATCAGCAAGTGTTAAAGCAGTTAATACATCTTTGATAGTGAGAGTGGTAACTTCAACTGGTCGAAGCGCATATCCAAGCGTCATGTTTCGATAATCCATGATATCACTTGCTCCCGCAACTACAGGCACACTTGGATGGTATGCAGAAATAGCTTTATTTGCTTCGAGAGAGATGGCTGTAACAATAGCTTTCACACCTTTTGCAGCTTCAACTACTTCTTTTGCAAATACAAATTCTGTTGAAGTTGAAACTGGAGCAGCTGTAAAATGAACAAGTTCATCTCGCTTAGCTTCTGTGTATTGCATAACTTTATGCATAACAGTTGTTGCCTCGATAGGATATTCTCCGAAGGCTGTCTCATCACTCAATGAGATAGCGTGTGTTCCATCAAGAACAGCGTTTCCAATATCACACACCTCAGCTCGTGTTGGAGATGGGTTCTTTACCATACTTTTTAGAACTTGAGTTGCAACAATGCAATATTTCCCTTTCTTGAGAGTTGATTCAACCATTTTCTTTTGCATATATGGAAGTTCTTCAAGTGGAACTTCTGCCATAAGATCACCTCGAGCAACCATAAGTCCATCACAATTATCAAGGATCTCATCTCGATTATCAAACCCTTCTCGGTTTTCGATTTTAGCAATAATCTTTCCTTTGTAATCTGGATATGCAGCAAGAATATCTTTAATATCATTCAAATCTTGCACGTTTCGTACAAATGAATGAATAATGAAATCAATATTGTTTTTTGCAGAGAAGTGAATAAACCCTACATCTTTAGGTGTAAGTGAAGGGAGATCGATGTGTACATTTGGTACATTCAAACTCTTTTTACTTTTTACTGTTCCTGCATTTTTTACAAGACATTTGATCCCTCCATCAACTTTTTCAATAACTGTAAATGCAATTGAGTTATCATCATAAGTAATAAGTTCTCCAACTGGAATTTCATTATGAAAATTTGGATAATCAACACCGATAATGTTTTCACCTTTCATCTCCAAATCACCAGTAAAGACTACATGATCACCAGCCTTTAGTTCGAGAGGTGTTTCAATACCTTTTGTTCGAGTCTCTGGTCCTTTTGTATCAAGCAAAATAGACATATGTTTTGAAACATTTTGGATTGTTTGAATACATCCGAGTGCCTCAGCTTCATTTTGATGAGCAGTGTTCAACCACATAATATCCACCCCAGCTTCGATAAGTCGTCCGATATATTCAGGCGCTGCATTGTTATCTGCAATTTTAGCAACTATTTTTGATTTTCGTTCATTCAAGCTCATAAGGGTTATGTTTAATTTATATTTATTTAATAAGCAGGACCATATAATACTACATATTTCTGAAAATTGCACTCATTCCTTTTTATCGATCTGGTGCTATTTCATAATACTGTATGAGAAAATCACTTAAATCCAAGAATGAATTCGCGAGTGACTCAGAGGCGTATTGGGCTTTTTTAGGATAAACCGTATACATAAACACTATGAATTTTGGCTTATATGCAGGGAAAAATCCGATAAATGTATGCATGTTTTTATAATCAAAATATCCTCCATTTGCCGAGGCTATTTGAGCAGTACCTGTCTTAGCAGCTATTGAATACCGAGGATTCTTTCGTGTTCCATTTAACAATGCATTATCAACGTTATATACGAGCATACTCTTTACTTCATCTACGGTCGACTGCTTCAATATCTTATCTTTTTCATCAAGTTTTTTTGGCTCTATGTTTTTAAATGTTCCGATAGAGTATTGGATCTTACTCACCACATGAGGATTAACAAGATATCCATCATTTGCAATAACAGACAAAGCACGAATAGTCCCAACAGGTGTCATTGCAATACCTTGTCCGAAAGATGCGGTTGCATGTTCAACATCTCCCTTTTTTAAGTTTTGAGTTAGAGGAGCTGATTCATTTGGTAAATCAATATTTGTTTTTTCACCAAGCCCAAATTTATAAAAATAATCAGTCATCGTATCGTTTCCAACAAGTCGTGATATATATACAAAACCTGTGTTTAAAGATTTTGACAACGCTTCTTGTAATGTAATAGTTCCTCGACCTTTTTTATCAAAGTTATACATAGTTCGATCGCGTACTTTTACAAAACCTATGTCATTATAGGTTGTATCAGCATGTACTTTACCCGTATCAATTCCAACAGCCATAGTGAGTGGCTTAATAATAGATCCCATTTCATGAGAACTTTCAACCATATCATTTTTATACACACTAATATCTTTAATTCCTTTTGTATTATCAGGATCGAAACTCGGAGTTTGCGCCATCGCCACTATCTCACCTGTGTATGGATCCATAACAATAGCACCTGTCAACTCAGAACTCTGTTGAGTTTGAACTGTTTCAATAGTCTTTTGTAATTCTTTTTGAACCGTCGGTTCGATAGTAGTATAGATATCACCTTCAAATTCTTTATCACTTGAAATCATTTTTTTTGCACCAGAGAAAAGTTCTACGAAAAAGTTTGTGTATGCAGATTCTTTTCGTGCAAGTGTTACCTGATATTGTTTTTCAAGTCCATATCGTCCAGCCAAGTCATCACCTTTAAATCCAAGTAGACCCACAACATGTGGTGCCAATTCCTTACCAGGATAGTATCTCTTTTGCTCTTTACTTATCCCAAGGAAACTTAACTTTAACGCTTTAACATCATCAGCTTGTTTTTCAGTTATATTTTTGAATAATTCATCATACGCCTGAGATGTTCGGTTTTTTAATTCAGCAAAATCAGATCGAGACTCTTCAGTCACAGTAGATGTACCAAGCGTAGCTTGCAATCGTTCATATAGGTCAGCTGAAGCCTCAGCAACTGTACCCAATACCTCGCCACGCGTATTTTTATATTTGTTTTGACTCACATAGCTTTGAAATGACCGCGGGTTGATGTACAGCATCATGTTTGCCTTCATGCTCGCTACGGGAATAGGAGTCTTGTCCTTAGTCATAAAATAAATAGTCCCCCGATCAGAATCGATGGTTGATTTTTTGACGTATTGTCTATCAGCCAGATTTACATATGTCTCGTGACGTGCAATTTGTAGCATATACAATTTACATACAAAAAAAATTGCAATGCAGATACAACAAAGCGAAAGTATTCGAGCTCGAGAAATATAAGTCTGCATAATCTCTATAATACACTATCGTATAGCCAATGCAGTATCTTTAGTCAAATCAATGAATGAAATATGTGATTCAGGAGTTTTTACATATCCTAATCGTATTGCCTCTTCAATATCAAATTTTGTATTCTCTTGGATATACGAATGCTCTTTTTCCCCAACAGTCACTTGCAGTTCAGCAAACACACCTCTCTGTACTTCGTGTTCTGAAGCAATGATGACAGTTTTATATATGCATACAATATACGCAATCACCAGACACAGTGTGAGTGTAAGTAAGCTGTATGAGTATAGTGTTGGGTTTTTTATCATTATTTTTTGATGTGTGGTTTTTGTATATAATTTTTTTCAAAAAATCTGAGTTTTGCACTTCGTGACCGAGGATTCTCTTCGATTTCTTTGTCGGTAGGAATAATGATCTTTTTATTCAATCTATATCCCTTACCTTCTTCTTCCCATTTTTTTAAATGTGTTTTAGTTATACCGTCTTCAAGACTATGATAACTAATGACCGCGATTCGTCCTCCGGGTTTGAGCAGCATCAGACTTTGTTCAAGTGCTGTCTCCAGTGCGTGGAGTTCTCCATTGACTGCAATCCGTATTGCTTGAAATGTTTTTGTGGCTGGATGTATACCACTTCTTCGAGGGACAACTTTTTCAATCAGATCAGCTAACTGTTTTGATGTATTGATAGGTCCCTTAGACCGCTCTGCTTCAATTGCTTTTGCTATCTTCCACGCATGCGTTTCATCTGCATACGTTCGAAGTATAAGCGCAATATTGTCAGGTGACCAAAGGTTTACCACATCAGTCGCAGTTAATGTTGCATCATCATCTTTCAATACTTGTGTTGAAAATCGCATATCGAGTGGTTCATCGTGTTTGAAGGAAAATCCTCTATTTGACTTACCAAGTTGATATGTACTCAATCCAAGATCAAACAGAATACTATCAAAGTGCCCTTGAACAAACTCTTCCATCTTTTCAAAATTTCCAAGATGCAGTGTAAGTGTGTCAGGGTGTTGTTTAATATATGCTTCAATGACTGAATTTTGATGTAAAAAGAACAATCCTCTTTGTAACGCGTTTTTATCTGCGTCTATACCCTGTATCTTTGGATGCTGATATGAATCATTCTTAAGCATATGCTGAAGAAAATATTCAACATGCCCTGCATCTCCGAAGTTACAATCGAGATGAGAAAAAGATTTTATATCAATGTGTGTATTCTTGACTACCAATTCTTGATAAATTTCTTTTGCAAGAACTGGAGTATGTCGAGGATTAAGCTGTGTATCCACATGGTTGAAGGGAGTGTATTTCATATAGTTTTTATATGACGCCTATCTCCCCTAATTTTGATGCCAAACTATCTGCTTGTTTCAAAACATTTTCCTTATAAGATTTCCACTTCTTCTCCTCCCAGATTTCAATCTTTGAATACACTCCAGTGAAAACAAGTTTCTTTTCTGTTCCGCCGATAAGCCCTGTATAATCTCTCAAAAAATCAGGCAGCAATATTCGCCCAGCACTATCTACTTCAAGTTCTATCGCGCCACCAAGCATAATTCGGTTAAATGCTCTGGAGTCAGGATTTCCCATTGATAGGTTTCCAAGTTTAGCCGCAATCACTTCCCACTCACTCGGTGTAAACATGAACAAACAGTTGTCGAGGCCGTATGTCACAATTACCTTACTACCTAACTCCTTTCGGAATTTTGATGGTAACGATAATCGTTTTTTTTCATCTAATGTATGTGTGAATTCGCCGATGAACATGTTTTTATTTTTTACCACTTTATCCCACTTGATTACATTATATACCACCACTTCCCATTTGCAAATAGATTTAGGTAGAAAAGTGTGGATAAACCAGAAAGTATCACCCTAATAGAGTATTAGGGTATGTTATTAATGAAAAATGCCCGATACTGTTGCTCGAAAGCTCATACACGGGCAGTTCTATAGGTTATGTACTTCAAAAAAGTGACTACACTTCGTGACTAAGGGCAATATTTATCACCTCATGTGCGATAAGATCGGCTGCATCTGCACGAGCGAAGTTCTTAGCTGAGATAGACATTTTTTCCTGTAAATCACTATTGCTTATAATTCGTATAATTTCATTTATAAGAATCTGGGGAGTAAAGTTGGCTTCCTCAATAACAATACAAGCACCAGTTCGAGCATAGTTAAAGGCATTTTTTCGTTGATGATCACCGTTTGAATCAGTAATAGGAATCAAAATACTTGGCACACCCCAAAGTGCGATTTCAAAAATCCCAGATCCAGCTCGAGTTATAATAACTGAAGAGATACCTGCAACCATACGCATAACCATTGAACTCATATAATCTATAGGTTTATAGCGTTCAGGATATGTACTTCCATTCAACGTAAGTGCTGCTACACCTTTTATTATTTCAAAATTTGCTTTTCCTGTTTGATGAATAATCTGATGTGTTTTAACTAGTTCTGGTAAGACTGACATTACAACATCGTTAATATGTTTTGAACCTTGTGATCCACCTAAGATTGTAATCACAGGCAATTCCGGGTTGAACCCGAGGTATTCATATGCACCAATCTTCATTGGTTGGGCAATACTTTTTCGTACAGGATTACCTGTATATGCAACTTTTTTTGCATCAAAATACACTGCCGATTCTTTAAATGAGATACCAATTCTCTGAGCAAATTTTGCTGCCCACATATTCACACGACCAGGCGTTGAATCTGATTCATGGATTACTACAGGAATACCTAAAATCTTGGCCGCCATGAGTGTTGGAAAACTTGCGTATCCACCTTTTGCAAACACAACATCAGGAAAAAGAATAAACATTCGTATCAATCCTATAACGCAACCAATTCCCATTTTAATAACATCTATACCATTTTGTATAACACTAAATCCTGAGGGATTAATTCTTTTCTTCCCTGCGGGTACATAAATATACTCAATACCTCGTTCAAACAGTTCTTTTGGGTTATATTCATTTGGACCAATATAATAAATACGAGGCTCAATAAGTTTTTGATCCCGAGCTTGTTGTTGTATAGATTCCGCAACAGCCATCAGCGGATAAAAATGACCTCCAGTTCCTCCTCCAGTAATAACTATTTTCATAAAAATCAGTATACCATTTAGCTTGCTCGAACAAAAACTTTTCGTTCACGCGATGCGCTCAACATAATACCAACCGATAAAAGAGCAATCAATAGCGCCGTTCCTCCGTGACTAATAAATATAAGCGGTGTTCCTGAGAGTGGCATAATGGCGAGCATGGCCGCTATATTTACAAAAGATTGTATAACTATCAAACAGAGGAGCCCAGCGATAATAAGTGATCCGTATGATGATGAACGTGTTGCCATTTTCAAACCTCGTAGTGCAAATGCAAGATACAACCCGATAAGTAGCACAGTTCCTGTAAATCCGAATTCTTCTGCAGCAACTGCAAAAACTGAATCACCGATAGGTTCTGGTAGGTATTTAAATTTTTGAATACTTTGTCCATATCCGCGACCAAAGATTCCTCCTGAACCGACTGCAATCAAAGATTGTTGTACTTGATATCCGCTTCCCATTGGATCCAAACTTGGATCTAGAAAGGTTTTTACACGCTTCATTACATAGGGTCGTGTAAAGATTACTATAGTGAGAACTATGGCACCGATCAAACCGAGAACAAGCATGTCTTTCCAATTTCCTCCCGCAAGTAAATACATTGATACCAATGCCAAGCATGTTACTCCGAGTGTATCTGTATCTGGTTGTAACAAAAATAAAACCGCACTAATAGCCATTATACAGATAAGTGGTAAAGTTCTACTTTTAAAGTTTTGTTCTGTATTTAGCTTTTTGCCAAAATCCCGCATCAGCCACAAACCCATATATAATACAGAGGATATTTTATAAAGCTCTGCTGGTTGAAACTGAAATCCTGCAATCTGAATCCATCGTCGAGCACCTCCGTGAAAAACTCCAATTCCGGGAATAAATACTCCAATCATCATTAATACTGTTGCAATATAAAAATAAAAAGAAGTTTTCCTCCAGAAAGAGATTGGTATTTTGTACGCAACATAAAGCAATACCGCACCTCCTAAAAATCCAAGGCCATATTGGTTAAATCGAACTGCATCATATTTTACTGTACCGATGAGCATAAGCGTTGCTGACGAAAAAATAATCAAACCAGACAATACAAGAAGAGATGTGATTATTAAAAATGGCACATCAACACCTGCCTCTATTTTAGCCAATGTTTTTGACTGTGTTTTAATAAGTGTTTTTTTCATATTATCCAAGAAGTGCAATAATCACGCCGGTTACTCCACACATAACTGATACAATCCAATATCGCATAGTTACTTTTGGTGATGACCATCCTATTGCCTGAAAATGATGATGAAGAGGCGCTACACGAAATATTTTTTTATTATAATATTTCTTTGAAAACATTTGCAACGTAGACGACAAAGATGTTGCAACAAGTGGAAATGCAATAATCAGAAGAACCAAAACCTCTTTGGTTAGAAACGCAAACATAGCTAATACAATAGTCAAACCAAGCATACCTGTTTCTCCTAAATAAAATCTTGCTGGTGGTACATTGAACCAAAGAAATGCAAGTAGACCGCCAATAATAGCTCCTCCAAATGCAGCAAGGTCATATTGTGTTTGTGAAAATGCGATCAATGTATATGAAGCAAAGGCTGATATCATAACCCCCGCAGCAAGACCATCTATACCATCTATTACCCCTCCTGAAAATGTTCCAACAACCGTAACTATAAATAGAAACACAAATCCAAATCCTAAATACATATCGCCATAAAACGGAATATGAATACTGTTCATACCGAGTTTTTCATAAAACCACCATGCACCAATCACAGCCACTAACAGTACAAAAAATACTCGTAATCTCCGTGGTACCCCATCACTCATATGCAATTCTTTTCCATAGATCTGTAATAAATCATCAATCAAACCAAATACAGACCCTGCAAGTAAGGCAAGTATAGGGAGAGCTGTTTGATTTCTTGAGAAAAAATTTAATCTATCTGCAAGTGCATGTGCTACCTGATGCGTATTATCAGTAAAATACATTACTCCGTATTGAATACACGCTGCAAATATAAGGGTGCAGAGTACAGAGAACCACACAATGACACCACCTATACGTGGTGTATTCACTTCTGCTGTTTCATTATGAATTTTTTGAAAATCAAGAGATATTGCTTCTGTGTTTTCTTTACTTCGAGACTTCTTTTTCCACATCTTCTTCTTATACATATACGCCGATAATGATGACGTAATACACATACCTATAATGAACGACATGAGTGTTGGTAGCAACACCTTAAGAGCACTAAAAATCATATATGTAATTGTAGCAGAGCTTTAGCAATGTTCTCAACATCGACAAACCGACCATTCTCTGTTGAACCGAGTACAACGATTAGATATCTTTGACTAATCCCTTTTTGTGTTATAACCATGAGATTACCCCCTGCTAAATCAGTAAGACCTGTCTTTCCACCGAGCATAAAACTTAAATTATTTACAGATATATTTGTATTTTCTCGGGGATGGATTGTAGTATCAAAAAGTTCTGGATATTGTACATATATATCGGCTACAAACCGAGCGATCGAAACCGCATTTCCTTGTGAACTCGGCTGCCGTCTAACCCCATCGTCAAGTATAATGTCAAGACCTGAGACGTTTTTAAAAGTCATGTTATATGGTTTGGCATATCTATTCATAATCGCAACTTGCTCAACCTCTGTATTTGCAAAAGAATTTGCAAGCACTTTTGCCTCATCGTTTGATGACGTCGTTAACATGTGTTGAATCCGTGGAAGAATCGTTGCACGTGAGGTTGTTGACTGATAACTTTGATATACAAGTGATGCAGTTACCAACTTCGTAAGAGATGCAAGAGATCTAACCTCTGTACTTCTTTTTTGTGCAATGATAGAGTCTCTGGACATATCATACACCACAACTGCACGAGCTCGAGTTGCATTGACTATATTCTGTAATGTTTCTAACTCTTTAGCAGAATCATACACTTCAGACTCTATTTCTGTAAATGTATTTTTAAATGGAACAGAGTGTAGAAATAATAATCCGATCCATACACATATAAGAGAAAAGATACACACTATCAAAGGACCTACATATCGAATTTTTTTTTCTGTGGGTATCATATTTATACTTCTGATTGAACTGTAGATTGCTCAGCATTGAAACTTGCCAATGTTTGTATAACTGTCTCAAAATCAGGTAAATCTTTCACTTGTGTAACACCGAGAAATGTCAGAAGTTCTAGTGAGGGGTTGTACACAAAAGTACGCTCATCTTTCGGATCAGGAATCCGATCGATTAAACCTCGAAGAAGCAGATTTCGTAAAATAAACTGGGAGTTTACTCCGCGCACATAATCAATATCACTTCTTCGTACAGGTCCTTGATATAGGATAATAGCCAGAGTTTCAAGTGCTGATTTTCCAAGCTCTTTTTGCAACTCTTCTTTAGTAATAGCGGTGATTACATCTCCAGTATCTGGATGTGTACCAAGTGTAATCAAGTCATCATATCGCACAAGCACAATACCTCTATCGTTTGCATCAACCGAAGCCATCAAGACTTCTACACCTTCTAAGACATCTTGTTTGTCTATTTTTAAAGCTTTTGAGATATCAGAAATCGTTACCGGTTCACCTTTCCAAAAAAGAAATGCTTCTATAAGTTTTTGTACTGATGGATTAGATGCCATGTGCGCATTGTACCATATCTATATCTGATTTCCCTCTATGGTAATTTCAGAAAATGTCTCATTCTGATCTACTACAATAAGGTTTTGCTTTACAAGTTCAAGTAATGCTAAAAAACTTACGACCACATGTTGTTTTTCTGCTTTTACATATGCAAATCTTTCCTCTTCTGTCTCAAATATTTTTGGACTATCGGTTTTGACTCGTGAAAAGTTTGTAAATGTCATCTTAATTGCACTTTTAATACGTGTTGTGAGTGTCTCCATCATTTCTTCAATACTCACAGTCTTTCGAACACGTACTTGAGGTAAAGTTTTTTCTGGTTTTGGAAGTTTGTTAAGTACGGACTGAATCGCAAGTACTAAATTCTGTACATGTATATCTTTTGAGGGTGCAAAAATACGAATTTCTTTACGAAAGTTTCCCTGAGAATGAATGATAGACTTGCCAAAAATTTCTTCAAGCTTCTTCCCTGTTCGACACATTAAATCAAGCATCTTTAGACGTTTTTCAAGATCTTGTACATCAACTTCTTCTTCAGGCGAGAGATCAAGTACAGGCAAAAGAGATTTTGCTTTAATAAGCAAAAGAATCGATGCAATGGCTACAAAACTAGTCTTGCGTTTGATGTCAAGTGGACTGTCAAGCGTTTCGATAAACCTAATAAATTCTTCCGTAACAGAAGCAAGCGAAACATGGTTAATCAATAACTTTCTTTTTTCAATGAAAGATAAAAGTACATCGAGAGGTCCTTCAAACTGTTCTGTTTTGATAATGTATTCTGTTTGCATACTGATTATGCGTTTATTCGAGCTCTCCATACACTTGTGAGTGCAACAAATATACTCAATACAAGTGGTCCAAATAATAATCCTTCTGGACCAAAGATTGAAATACCTCCAAGTACTGAGAGTAATATAAACAGTGGATGTATTCGTACACCTTTATTCATAAGAACCGGACCAAGCACGTTGTCGAGCAGTCCTACAGCCACTACTCCCCAAATAAGTTGCCCGAGCCAAAACAAACTTCCATCTCCTGTAAAGTACAGATATACAACCGCTGGAAACCATACGAGAGTGGCTCCGATACCTGGAACAAGAGCAAACAGTCCAGCTACACTTCCCCAAAAGAAAGGATTTGGAACACCAAAAATCGCAAATCCAATCCCTGTTGCAATACCTTGACATACTGCCACTGTGAGAGATCCGATTACGATAGATTTTACAGCTATCTGAACAGCAGAATGAATAGTTACATCTTCAGAATTTTCAAGAGGACTAACCCGTGTATAAAGCGCTTTAAATCGGGCTCCATCTTTTAAGAAATAAAACAATCCGATCAAAAACAAAACCATTTTTAATACTATATCTATAGTTCCTGAAAAAAGCCCTCCTACGTTCTGTACAATAAATCCAGAAACAGTTTTTACGATTTGATCAATTTGCAAACTTAGATTTGGAGAAAATCGATTGGTTAAGTCTTGTATCTTTGTGGAGAGAGTGTCGATTTGAAATCCACTTGTTGAAACTTGGGTATAAAAATCCTGTGCATCAACCAGAATCTTTCCAAGTATTAAACTGAACGGTGTAATAATAAGCACGAGAAGTAATAACACAGTGATTGCTGACCCGATAGTTTGACTTGCTTTAGCAAATATCTTTTTTCGTTCTAAAAATGATTGGATTTTTAAGTATGCTGGGTTTAAGAGGATTGCAAACACATACGAGAGTGCAAGAACGATTAAGAATTTTGATAGCACAGTAAATGATAAAGCTCCAAAAATAGCGATAAGTGACACTATGTATATAGTCTGGAGTTTGTTATGAGGTGTGGTGTTCATGATGGGTATTATAGCATATGATATACTCCCTCATATGCCTGAACTACCCGAAGTTCAAACGACTGTCGACGGTATTAACACACTTGTAAAAAACAAGGTTATTTCTGATATTTGGACCGACTTGAACAATTCCTCTGCTCGGTTTGGAGATTGTATAAAAAATCCAAAGTTTTTTACTCAATTTAAAAACAGGTTAATTGGTAAAAAGATTATTGGGGCATCAAGACGTGCTAAAAATATTTTAATCGATGTTATAGATGGAAAAGATAAGGAAACTATTTTGATACACATGAAGATGACTGGACATATCATGTATGGGTCATACATGTATGATGCAGAGAAAAATCACTGGTATCCAAAAGCTGGACAAATAGCACTTGAAGATCCATTTAATAGATTTCTTCATTTAGTGATTACATTTACAAATGGCAAACAACTTGTATTATCGGATGTGCGAAAATTTGCCAAAGTGACACTAGTTGAATCATATACAAAAGAATTCTCTCATCTTGGACCTGAGCCATTAGAGAAAGAATTTACTTCGGCTGTTTTTCTAAAACAAATCACTCGCTTTCCTAACAAGTCTATCAAAACATCGCTTATGGATCAGCGACTGATCTCTGGTATTGGAAATATTTATTCGGATGAGATTTTGCATGTTGCAAGAGTCTTGCCGAACCATAGCGTTAAGAATGTAAGTGACGAACAACTGTCTGCTATTTACAAGCATATAAAACCCGTCCTCTCAAAAGGTGTGAAGTTTGGTGGTGACTCTACATCTGACTATCGAAATATATATGGTGAACGAGGTAAGTTTCAAGGAAAACATGCTGTGTATCGACGCACAGGACAGAAATGTGCACGAAAAGGGTGTGGTGGTATAATCCTCCGGAAAGTTATCAATGGGCGCAGTGCTCACTATTGCCCGTTGTGTCAGAAATAATGAATATAAATACCACCTCGGTGCTCTGCACCGAGGTGGTATTTATATTATCTTACAAAGTCTCAAGTAACACTTTCATCTCTTGAATCTCTTTTGCTTGATCTGTTTGTATATCTTTGATTAGAATAAGAGTGTTATCGATCGCAGGAACAGAGTTCACAACAGTTATCTGTCCGTCAGTTGCAGTATTATCTTGTTCTTTCTTTGTAATAAAATCCTTGATTTCAGACGATGTCATGATAGCGTGTTCATGATGTTCAATCATACCTGTAAGGTATGCCTTTGCCAACGCATCACCTTTAAGAACAGTGAGATCACCCATCATAGGTTCATACGGAACTCGAAGTAACGTTTTATTTTCATCAAAATATTCTCCAAACCAATCAAAATACCAACCATCCATCTTCAATACTTCAAATGTCTGTTTATCATCGATACGTGCTGCGAGGCCTCGAATCTCAGGATTGGTAATATCTAAATCATTCATAACAAGTCTTGAAGTACGTACGGCCTCTTGATGATGAGGAATCATCTCTTCAAGAAATACACGGATAGCAATATCTGAATTATCGACTTTAACTATAGCGTTCTTAAGTATAGAACCATGCCCCATACCTGAATATGCAAAGACACTGACTATGATTATGATAAGTATAGAAACTACAGAAATAATGGTTGTGTGTTTTTTCATATATGCTAGTATAGCACATATGCTGGAGTGGCGGAATGGTAGACGCACACGACTCAAAATCGTGCAGGGTAACCTAGTGAGAGTTCAAGTCTCTCCTCCAGCACCTTATATTTTCTCTATTTTTCCTTTGGTTTTTCTTCGGTTTTTCTGTATCTGGGAATTGATACTATTTCTGGATGAATATATATGAAATTTTCTTGGAAATGAAAAATGTACCCAGAGGGGCTTGGATTGAAAACCCTTATGATTTAATAGAGACTGATTTTATTGTCTCTATAGATATTTTGGGAATATTACAGACATCAAATCAATCTGTATCTTTCACTCGACTGTCTTTAAAACATTTGGCAGAGAAAGGTGATATTGGTGAATATTTTATATGCAAAATACAAGAAGTATTAGAAGGTCCTGAAGCTGTATATCTAGGAAATTTTAAAAATAGATTTTTGATATCGAAAATGATTCATTTTGAATCGGACAGTAAAGCTCATGTGATCACCCTTGAAATCACTGAAAATATGGGAAATATCTTGGTAACAGGTTTTATAAGCAAAGATGCTTATTTTAAAAACTTAAGGCTTCTCTGGGGAACGGCGTCTCCCCATCTCAACAATCCTTAATGGAAAGGTGGCAGTGTCCGATTTTCTGCACTTAGAGAAGCCTCAAATCTTCAAATCTTCAAATCTTCATTTAGTATAGAAAATTTGGACAAGAAGTCAAATATCATATATCCTAACCAACACATGAATACATTACCTAAAATAATCGTTATATGTGGACCAACAGCCACCGGTAAAAGTGATTTGGCGGTAGATATCGCACTACATCTTAAAGAAAGAGGTGTTGAAGCTGAGATCATATCAACAGACTCAAGACAAATATATACAGGTCTTGATATTGGTTCAGGTAAGATCACAGAAGAAGAAAAGCGAGGAATACCTCATCATATGCTCGATGTTGTTTCCCCACTAGAAACATATGGGGTTTTTACATTTGCAAAAGAAGCGTCAGCAATCATGAAGCGAATACACGCACGTGGTGCAACAGTCATACTTTGCGGAGGGACAGGACAATACATCGATGCTCTGGTTACAGGTCATAGTGGAGCGCCTGTACCACCTGATCAAGAACTACGAAGTGAGTTGGAACAACGAACCATTGGTGAGGTTGAAGATAAGTTATATGCAGTTACGTTAAAACATGGATGCGATATCTCACATGTTGATTTGAAAAACAAAAGACGTATGATTCGTGCAATAGAAATCATAGAGTCACTTGGATATATACCTAAAGTGGAGGCAGTACAGACATATAATACTGTTTGGATTGGACTAGATACTGATTCAGAAAAACTTCGTACACGAATTCAAAAAAGACTTGACACCCGTATTGATAACGGCATGGTCGAAGAATCTGTGAACTTACTTGAGAAAGGATTGATCACCCATGATAGGATGTTTACTCTTGGTCTCGAGTATCGGTATATTAGTTTGTATATACAAAAAACACTCAGTGACGTAGAGTGGCGAGAACAACTCTTCTTTGCCATCTGGCATTACGCAAAACGCCAACGTACTTGGTTTAGAAGAAACGCTGACATTCATTGGTTTGATGCTTTAACTGTTAAGAAAGATAAGACTGGAATCTTTAACTTACTTTCGTAGTCTGTAGATGTGCAAGTACTCGCACAAACTCTTGCTTAATCTTCTGTTCCATATCTTTAAACATAACTAGACCTTCTCGTTTGTATTCAACAAGTGGATCTCGTTGTCCTATACCTCGAAGAGATACACTTTGTCGCAAATGATCCATAGCCTCAAGATGATTCATCCAGAAATAGTCATTGATTTGCAGAAGTACGTTTTGTGCATGCACATAGAAAGATTCATCTCGAACAATAGTATCAGGAAATACAGCATCAGAAACTTCTGCAATAATATTATCGATAGTGGTTTTAAGCTCTTCTCCTGTTGCAAGTAAAACTTTTCTTCGACGTATATATAATCCTTGTCGCTGTTGATTGAGTACATTGTCATACTCCAACACTTGTTTTCGACTATCAAAATGAAATCCTTCTATCTTCTTTTGAGCTGACTCAAGCGCTCGAGATACGAGACTATGCTGAATCGCCTCATCTTCGGACAACTTCATACGAGACATCAAACCTTTGATCGTGTCGTTCGCAAAAATACGCATCATGTTATCTTCAAGAGATACATAAAACTGCGTTTCTCCTGGATCTCCTTGTCGTCCTGATCGACCTCGCAACTGGTTGTCGATACGTCGTGCATCATGTCGTTCTGTTCCAATCACATACAAGCCACCGAGTGCACGAATTTCATCAGCTTCTTCTTGAGTTGAAGGAATACCACCGAGCTTAATATCAACACCTCGTCCCGCCATGTTGGTAGCAATAGTTACAGCACCTTTTCGTCCAGCTTGAGCAACTGTGGTTCCTTCTTTTTCTGCAAATTCTGGTTTTGCATTCAATAACGTATGTGGCACACCTGCTACTTTTAAATATTCAGAAAGTAATTGGTTTTTTTCAATAGAAATAGTTCCTACAAGCACAGGCTGTCCTTTTGAATTTAACTCTTTGATCTTTTTAGCAATAGCTTTAAACTTTCCAAGCTCTGTCATAAAAATCAAGTCGTTCAAATCCTTTCGTGCAATAGGTTTATGTGTTGGCACTTCAAACACATCAAGCCCATACACTTTAATAAACTCTTCACGACTGGTCATACCGGTTCCTGTCATACCTGCAAGTCGCTCATATAGTCGAAAGAAGTTCTGATATGTAATAGAGGCCGCTGTTTTACTTTCTCGTTGAATCTTTACATTTTCTTTAGACTCAATAGCCTGATGAATACCTTCTGACCATCGTCGCCCTGGTTGAATACGTCCTGTAGATACATCTACAATAATCACCTCGTTATCTTTCACAATATAATCAACTTCTTTCTGGTATAAAGCAGCAGCTTTAACCGCAATCTCAAGATGGTGTACAAGTTGAATATGCTCAGGATTGTACATGTCTGTAACATGTAGTTGCTGTTCTGCATATGTAATACCCTCATCTGTTATCAAAATGTTTCTAAACTTTTCATCCACAGTATAGTGTACATCCCGCTTCATACCTCGAACAATCTTAGAAAATGTTTTATACATTTCATCAGACTCTGCTGCAGGTTGAGAAACAATCAGAGGTGTTCGTGCTTCATCAATCAAGATAGAGTCAGCCTCATCAATAATCGCAAAATACGGTACTCGCTGTCGAACATCACTCGCTTGCATACTTATATTGTCAAATAAATAATCAAAACCAAATGCGCTGTTTGTTCCGTATGTTATATCTGCTGCATATGCTTCTTGTTTAGTACACGGTCGTAAAAATTCGTATCCTACTTTAAAACTTCCAAGTTCATCTTCATGTTTATCATCTTCCGGTGTTGTATGTGAAGGATCATACATATATGCCTGATCTTGCGTAATCACAGAAGTTGAAAGTCCAAGCATATAATATATCTGTCCCATCCATGCCGCATCACGTCGTGAAAGATAATCGTTTACCGTTACCACATGCACACCTTTTTTAGTGAGTGCGTTCAAATAGATAGGCAGTGTAGCCATCTGTGTTTTTCCTTCTCCTGTTTTCATCTCTGCGATGTTACCTGCATGTAAAATCATACCTCCAATAAGTTGGACATCGTAATGTCGTTGATTTAAAGTTCTTTTTGCAGATTCTCTTACGAGCGCAAAAGCTTCAGGTAGTTTTGTATCCAAAAGCTCTTTTGTTGCATCTTTGAGCGATGTTTGCAGTAAAATTGACTTTTCTTTTAATTCTTGATCTGACAAAATAACTAATCCTTGTTCTAGAGCATTGATCTCCCCTACTCTTTTTTGAAATTGTTTAATCGGTGAACCGAACATATTAAATAATGACATAGATATACCTTTATACCACGAAAACGCAAAATACGTTAGTCCGTGAGGACCAACGTATTTTACCAAGTGGGATAACGTTCACGCGAATGTGAGCGTGCAAGAGACTATTTTCTCTTAGCTGTTTTTTTAGCTGCTTTCTTAACAGTTTTTTTAGCTGCTTTTTTTGCAACTTTCTTAACTGCCTTCTTAGCTTTTTTTACTGCCATAATTTTTTTGATTGAAAAATAATTTTTAAAAAGAACTTTTCGTGCGAGTGGTGATGTTCGACAAACATCACATCAACACGTACTTATATTATCTACTATATTTTTTTTACATGCAAACTTTTTTTATACTTTTTATTTGTGGATAATTATTTTTTATTTTTTTATAAAAAAATTTTAGAAAAAAATAATGTAAAAAAATAAATCACCGCTCACAATATTGTCAGCGGTGATTTATAAACTTAATTTTTATTTTATAAACGCTTCGATTTCAGTTTTCTTTTCTGGAATCAAGATAATCAATCGAGCGGCCAGTTGTCGAGCATATATTTTTTTTCCATTTTTAGTAATTACATCCCAAAGTTTTTGATTTACAAACAAAGAATGTCCGTTTTTCAAAAACCCTGTTGCAAGTACATCTGCAAGTGCTGTAAGTTTTGCTGTATCAAAAGTTGTAGGACTTGTACGTGCACTCTCAACAAGAATGGATACATAATAGTCAAAAGCTTCTGCATTTTGAGGTGCATCTTCATATGCTTTTTTCAAATATACAAGCGCACCATTGATGTTTGCTTTTTGTAATTCAAGTATAGCTAATTGATATGCGAATGATTGCTTTGATGGAGATAGAGCATATGTTTTTTTAGCATATTCCAAAGCCTTATCATGAGATCCGATCTTTCCATAAAAAGATGATATGAAATATGGGTATCGAGGATCATTTTGATTATATGTATCATGATATGCGACACGTTCTTGATATAGATTGAATAGTCCAAGTCTTGTCGTATCTGAAACAGATTCTGAAGCAAGCACTGCAAGAGCAATGTTGTTTAATTGTTCAAAAGCCTCTGTCTCACCTGTATATCCAAGCGTAAATACTTCTTTCATCTTTTCAAGAGAAATATCTGCAGGGGTTGTTTTTATTTTTGCATACAATTCTTTAGTTACTCTCGCCTGTTGTAAAGACAATGTCATAGCTTCAATAAGTTTTGTATTTTGCATGAGTGGTTGCGCAATAGTTTTATATCCAACATATGACGCAAGTAATACTGCAACAAATCCTGAAGCAATAATCAATGTTCCTGTATCGATTTGTGATGAACTTTTTTTGTGTGCATCTACATGTGCATGAATAGCATCATGCGTGTATCGCTCATGCATGTATGCAAGTAATAAGAAGAATAATACGTAACTTGAAAGGTTATCAAACACAAACAGGTTATGAATAAAATATGCAGTCAACAATCCTAGAAGGATTGATTTCTCAATCACAGTGAGTCGTGCACGTTTTGAGAAAACACACATCAAACCAAATACAAACAACGACAAATATCCAAATAATCCGAAAACTCCCGCAGCAACAAGCCAATCTAGAAATACGTTATGTGATCGATCAAACCATTGTTCTTGTGCATACATTGCTGGATCATAATATTTAGCAAACACATATCCAAAAGAATCCTGTCCCCAACCAAGCAAAGGTTTTTCTTCTACTCCTTTATACGCCATTTTCCAAAGGACAGTTCGTGCCTGTCCTTGATTTGCTAAAACCGCCTTCACATCTGTGGTAATCAAAGATCCGAAACGATTCAATACTGGAGAAGAAGTTACAAAAGAACTATGTTTAAATATTCCAAGAAGAAGAACACACAGAAATACTGCAGACAATACCCCCATAGCTCCATATCGAAGAACTTTGTTTCGTTCTTTCCACGCTAGGTATGCTGATGATATCAATAGTCCAGCAACAAGACCGAGAAAAGATCCTCGAGTTCCTGTTTGAAACAATATATATGCATTAAATATACCAAGTAATGCGTACAATCCTATATATGACCATGATGCACCTGTTAATTTTTTACCATGTGCATGCTCACCAGCCTTCAAAAGCTCCTCTTCTCTTTTTCCTCGATAAATCATCAGTAACCCGAGCCCTGCAAAAAAGATGTGAATCAATGCGTATACTCCGAGATATGAGGAGTTACCCATAGTTCCTGAGATTCGAGCAACTGTCCCTGCAGCTACTTTTGACATATCACCCACTGCTGCCAATCCAACCCACACTGATATGGCTAGAGAAATATTCATCAACCATGACCACTCTCTCTTTCGAATAACCGAAGATGCGATTACAAAGAGCACCCCCATATACAATAGAGTAAGTAACCCTTCCATTCGCTCAAAGTTTCCCCAAAAGCTTCGAGTAGGATTTACTCCGTACCAAGTCGCAATTCCAAGTATTGTCAAAAATCCAAGTACACTCCACATAAGAGGTGAACGTCGTGGGCGGACTGAAGGATCTATTGTTGCCAACACCGTATACAGAACGGCTGCTATCAAAATCACAGAACGTATGTACAATGCCTTTCCAGTGATGTACGGGAAATACATACTCAGAACGACAACGAGAGGGGTAAATAAAATTAAGCAAATAAAGAAGATAATACTATATCTTAGACCTTTGTTCGTATTTAGATTGTTCATAAAGACTATGGTAGCATAGATATATATCAATATTAAATACCCTTATATGAAGATACTTATTGCAACAGGAATATATCCACCCGAGATTGGTGGACCAGCCCAGTATGCGTACAATTTGGAAAAAACATTCAAAAAAGAAGGTCATACGGTGTGGGTAAAACACTTTACGCAAGTAGAGCGAATATTACCCACAGGATTTCGACATGCATACTATGCACTAAAAAGTATGTATGCATATGTGCGTGCAGATCACACACTTGTACTAGATACATTTAGTGTTGCTTGGCCTATATATATGCTGTCTCGGATATTTGGAAAATCATATATCATACGAACTGGTGGCGATTTTCTGTGGGAAAGTTATGTAGAGAGAACAAAGAAAAAAGTATTGTTTTCAGAGTTTTACAAGACTGAAGTAGAATATTTTAATAAGAAAGAGCAGTTTATTTATAAAACAACAAAAAAAATACTTGCCCGAGCGAAAACAATTGTTTTTAGCACAACTTGGCAACGAGATATATTTATACAGGCATACGGATTGGATATATCTCGAACTACTATTATTGAAAATTATTTTGATATAGAAAAACGTACAGTTGATGTTGAATCAGGTTCTACAGGTGGAGTAGCAAGTAGTGGAAAAGTTTTTATCACTGGTTCACGAGACCTTGTATGGAAAAACAAAGACACACTCCTTCCTCTACTTACCCGCTTGCAAAAAGAATTTCCAGAGAAAAATATACTCGTTGATAACAATAGATATGAGCACGCAGATTATATACATGCTATCAAGCATGCATATGCAGTTGTACTTGTTTCTTTGGGTGATATTAGTCCGAATATGATTTTAGATAGTATACGATGTGGTAAACCATTTTTACTCACACAGGAGAACGGGATCAGTGATCGAATACAAGGACTTGGACTGTTTGCCGATCCGCTCGATATAGAAGATGTATATAGCAAGTTAACTAGTCTTCTTGATCCAACTGTGTACCAACAATTACAGACAAATATTCGAAACTTCACCTACACACATACATGGGACGAGATGGCGGATGAGTATGTGAGGCTATTTAGTTAGCTTGTAGAGATTCACCGTGTTGCCATTCGTTGTAATAGTGTGCATGATTTTTAGCTTAGCTAAAACATTCTCACCCGTTAAATCTTCTCCAAAAAAGTGATTATATCGATATGTAAAATATTGGGGGAAATCAGAAATATAATCCAACTTTTCAACTTCAGTAATATACTTCCACATGTCATGTTTTAACATATGCGCCGACGCAACATTGTTAACCAATCCATCAAGATTCACAAGTGTATGCTTTGAAAAATATCCTTGGATACCTGCATTGAACGATCCAATCTTTGTGCCTTGTGACAGATTAATATTTTGCCATTGTACAGCTTTCCAAATAGTATCTTGCATAATTTCTCGGTTTTGCAAATGTTTGTCGTATGAGATGTAGAAAAAACCAGTAGCAATAGCACATATACCGAGTGCTGCATATTTAAAGTTTTTAAACTCTTTTGCAAGTTGTATACACGCGTACAATATAATGAATTGGAAAATGAAGAGAGTGGGGATAAAATACCAGTCTCTGAAGGACCATCTAACCATCGCAGAAATACTCATTTGTACAAGAAGTCCAAGAGAGATAAACCATAACGGTGAGAGTGTTCGTTGTTTTATTTGTATAAAAAACTGACTGATATTTTTAGAGAAAAAATACAATGCAATACCAACAAGTGGAAATACTACAAATGGTGCACCTGTATTTGCTGCAAGTTGTGTGAATGCCCGATCAAACATATAGACCATGGTTTTTAATATCAAAAACAAACTTTTGCCGCCGTTGTCATAGAATGTAAGTTGTTGATTGACATATGTTCCTGTAATCGATGCGCTGGTCAACATCATGCCGTATGTTTTATAGTTCCAGATATGCCAAACGAGAAAAATAACTGAGGTAATACTTACTGATGTTAGAATTTGTTTGAAATTTACACGTCTATACAGTAGATACAAATATCCAAAAAATACTACAAAAATAATATCAAGTCGGGCCAAAATCAGTAGCCCTCCAACAATACCCGTTGTGACAGTGTGGAGAGTTTTACGCTGTACTGTTTCTGTTTGCAATATACAGAGAGAAAAAGCAGCAAGTAAAAAGAGCGTGAGAGATGTTTCTAATCCATTTAAGACTGCATATAGGTTGTATGGATTAAAAAACCAAAAGAATAATCCGATCGACAAGATATGCGTGTTTTGTGTGTATTTTTTAAAAATCTTAAGCAAGACAAGTCCTGTCGCAAGCGATAGCATTAAAGAGAAACTAAGTGTTGCATATATAGGTGCAGTATCGAATACTCCACCAACAGAAAATATTTTAAATATCGGCAGTAAGACAAGCATCCAAAGGGGATGATAACCATTTGTTATATTAACACCATCAAACGTAGAACCGTACCCCTCTACAATATTGCGAGCAATACGAAAATAATAAAATGCATCATCAGGTAACGTGTTTAGAAGTAAACCTTTGAAGTTGTGTGAAAATAAAAATATAAACTGGAATAATACCCCTACAATTATAGTGCCCCAAATGAGCAAATTACGCTTAAACATATGTCGAAAAGTCTAACATGTATAGGGGGTTTATGCTATTATGGGAAAATATGTTCAAACCCATTTATAAAGGGATAGATGCTTTGTCTCAAATATTTAGAATAGATTTTAGATACATATTTAAAGGAGGGTCACTCCTTGGATTAACCCAGATATCTAGTGCTCTGTCAGCATTTATATTAACCATTGCTTTCGCCAATCTCCTTCCGCAAGAAGATTACGGTATATATCGATACATACTTTCTGCATATACACTGTTCGCAATCATCGCTCTACCGGGAATAGACACAGCTATGATGGAGACTATTGCTAAAGGCAATCACGGTGCTTTTTTACACGGTATAAAAACAAAACTTAAATGGGGTATATATGCAGGAATCGCTACACTTATATATGCTGCATATAATTTTTATACAGGAGAACATCAACTTGGTATTCTATTTATTATAATAGGACTGGCTATTCCTTTCATGGAAAGTTTATCACTATACGCTGGGTTTTTACAATCTACAAAAAGATTTGATCTGTGGGCAATCACTGAGTTTATAAACCAAATCGTATCACTTGGAGCACTTATTGGGTCAATGTATTTTACACACAATGTTGTTTGGCTAATCGTAGCCTATTTTGTTGCCTATATACTTGTTCGACTGTGTTCGACACTCTATGTGTTTAAGCATTTAATAATAAATAAAAAAATCGACATAACATATCTTAAATATGGCCGAGATATGACATGGTTTCAGATCCTTTCACGAGGTATTGCAACTATGGATCAGGTTGTGCTTTTTCATCTTTTAGGACCAATACAACTAGCGGTATTTTCGATTGCTAACTCAATCCCTACTCGTGTACAATCTGTACTTCGAATTGCAGGAACCCTTGCTTTACCTAAATTTGCTAAACAAAATGAAAAAGATATTATAAGAAGCTTGCCGAGAAAGATGTTTTATTTTGCACTGGTAATTCTCTTCGTATGCCTTGTATATGCATTCTTAGTACCATATGTTTTTGGTGTTCTATTTCCCAAATATGCAGAATCAATTCCATATACACAGATTATAATCTTTTATACTCTTGCAGGTATCGGCTACCCGCTCGGTGCATTCTTTACAACTCACAGAAAAGTGAAAGAGAACTACGGACTGGCGGTAGCTGGGTTTTTAGTGAAGGCAATCTGTTTAGTAATCTTTGTACCTCTCTATGGTATCTGGGGTGCAGTCATTGGAATCTTGGCCAACACAGTGTCAACTATTATCGGACTTTCGATTATTATAAAAATCACCGGTCGCAACAACACATCGGCTGATACAGATGTAGTGACATAAAGCAAACTATTTGGGCAAAAACTTCTTTAATCGATCTTTTATCTTTTCTCCAAAGATTGATACGATAATCTTTTTCAAACGACCACGTAATTCAAAATATCTTTTTCTTGATAGCAATCTGTTTTTAGTATCTTTCCAATCTGCTCCCTGTACCATACGCTCTTCTTTCTCTTCAGGATATGTTGCATCTTTATGCGTCATCAACACATCAAGTCCTGTACTCATAGGATCTCGAACAAGAATGATTTTCAATCCTGCTTTTTCTGCAAATAATCGAAGTGTTGCTGGAGTGTATCCATATGTATGAGCTAGTTCAAAGAAGCGATCAGGAGCCACTGCGTAGTTGTATGTACCAGGAACTCCGATATATAGTACTCCTTCAGGTGTCAACATATTTGCAATACCTTTTAGTAATACAAGAGGATCGAGCAAGTGTTCAAATACCTGTTCTAGGTGAATATAATCATACTTCTCAGTGTTCTTTGCTAGAAATTCTTCAATAGTATCAGCACTCAACTCGATACCAATCTTTTCTTTAGCGACTTGTCGTGAATATGGATCAGGTTCGATACCATAGATAGATACATGTTTTAGTTTTCGCAGAAGATATAATATTTGTCCAAACCCAGCTCCAATATCTAACACCTTTCCCCCTTCTTTTACATAGGGTATTACGAAAGGAATAGTATACTTCTCAGCTTCTGTCTTAAACGTATCATCCGTTGTTTTCTCAATTGTATTCACATAATGTGGTCGACCATATGGATTTAAATATTCAAAAAAATCTTCCATATAAAAATCGTCATATCCTTTCTTAGTCATGCGCGGATTGATTCGTACTAACCCACAACCCTTACAAATCACATTGCGAACTGGAATACCTGGATAACCGACAGTTGCGAGTTCGTAATCATCTTGTGCATCACAAAGAGGACAAGGAACTGATTCGTGTGGCTTATCTGTATAATCTTTTTTTAAGGTTGTTTTTGAATTGATTTCAGACATAATTTATATTTAATTATCATACTCCGCATCAACCATTAAATCAATTAAAGTTTGAAAATCTGTAGTAGGTTTCCAACCAAGTACTGTAGTTGCTTTTTTTGAATTACCAAAAATTGAAGTGTTGTCGTTTTTTCGATAAAACTTTTCATCGACAGTAATAATGACGTTCCCATATTGATCAGTAGCAGTTTCTTGTAAACCTTCCCCTTTCCACAAGATTTGTATTTCTAGTTTGGCGGAAACTTTTTCTATAAATTCTCGAACTGTATGTTGTGTACCTGTAGCAATTACAAAATCATCTGCTTTGTCTTGCTGTAGCATAAGCCACATCATTTCAACATAATCTTTTGCATATCCCCAGTCTCGAGAAGCGTCTATGTTACCAACAGAAAAACCTTTACTTATTCCTTTTTTAATATTACATAGTTCGCGTACCACTTTTTTTGTCAGAAAATTGTCACCACGTCTAGGAGATTCATGACTAAAGAGTATACCGGAGACAGCAAAGATGCCTTTCTCCGCCCGCATACTTTGTATAAAGTTATGTGCTAATAGTTTTGAGATACCGTATGGATTTACTGGATTGAAAGAAGTGTTTTCATCTTGTGGACCAACTTCTTTTTTTCCATACATTTCTGAAGATGATGCCTGAAAATATCTACTCTTTGGACTGTAATGTAAAATTGCATCAAGAATATACAACGGAGAAAGGGCGGTAGTTTGTACAATCTCGAGTACATTTTCCCAAGGTCTAATCACATTTGAAACTGATGCGAGGTTATATATTTCATCTGGTCTATGTGTTTTTATCAATTCTGTTATAAATGTTTTATCAGAGATATCACCCGTGACCAACTCAATCCTATCTTTAATAGTATCAAGAAACCTCATGCTCGTTTTTCCACTCGTAACCCCAACAACCACATATCCTTTAGAGAGTAAGAATTCGGCCAGATATGACCCATCTTGACCTGTAACTCCTGTGATTATTGCTTTTTTCATTATATGTTTTTATTTTAAAAAATTATTTAACACTCCTCACTTGTACTTCTAAGATCAGCATCAAACATGATATCAGCCAACTCTTTGAATTTTGTTTTTGGAGTCCAACCAAGTTCTGTTGCCGCTAAACTAGGATCACAGTGTAGATATGAGACTTCGTTTGGTCTAAAATATACAGGATCAATTAAAACCCGTACTACACCGTTTTGATCTATACCTTTTTCATCAATACCACTTCCTGACCATGTCAGTTCCATACCAGCTCGTCTAAAGACATGTTCCGCAAACTCACGAACAGTATGAACCTCACCTGTTCCGATCACATAATCTTTTGGTTTATCCTGTTGCAGCATAAGCCACATCATTTCAACATAATCTTTTGCATATCCCCAGTCTCGTGATGCATCTAGATTTCCCAAGTACAATACCTCTTGTTTTCCTGTCTTAATATTTGCAACAGCTTTAGTTATCTTCCGAGATACAAAGTTGTATCCTCGTCGAGGAGATTCATGATTGAACAATATACCATTTACCACAAACATATCGTAACTTTCTTTATAGACTCGAGAAATCTCATATCCATACAATTTTGCTACACCATATGGACTTCGTGGTCGAAATCGTGTTTTTTCATTTTGAGGAGATTCTTCTTTATCTCCACTGAAAAGTTCTGAGGTTGATGCTTGGTATATTTTTGATTTAAGTTTTAAAATACGTACAGCTTCAAGTAAAGACAATACACCGATAGCATCTGTTTGAGCAGTGTAAAAAGGAACATCAAAAGATACCCGTACATGCGATTGAGCTGCTAGGTTATATATTTCATCAGGTTGAACTTTCTCTAACACATTTATCAAAGAGTTGATATCTGACATATCACCGTAATGAATATGATTATCACTCATATTTTCATTCATAAAGATGTGTTGTATGTTTTGTCTGTTGAATGTACTCGATCGTCTTACAAGACCATGTACTTCATACCCTTTTTCCAACAAAAATTCACATAGATAGGATCCATCTTGGCCTGTAATGCCCGTAATTAAAGCTTTTTTTCTCATAATTTTTATAGTATAATCGATTTATTGTACTTAAAGCAAGCTATACTTTCCTTAATACATTAATTAATAGTCTTTAAAAACATCTAAATCACAATACGTTATGTCAGCAAACAATAAAAAAGATACATGTAGAATCTCAGGAGAACCCCTTGTTCCTTTGTTTAGTTTAGGTGATATATATATGTCTGATTTTATTCAGATGAATGAAGAACCTAAATTACCAAAAGTTGAAATGAAACTTATGCTTGCTCCAAAATCAGGTCTCGTTCAACTTGAAGAGACTCCTGACTTTGATTCTATGTATCGACAGTATTGGTATGCTAGTGGAACAAACGATACTATGACTCGAGAACTTAAAGATATTGCTGAGAAGATTACAACTTTAGGTAAATCTACTGCCGGAGATATACATGTTGATATTGGATGCAACGACGGTACCCTACTTTCTTTTATACCAACAGATCGAGTCAGAATAGGGTTTGATCCTGCTAAAAACGGATACAAGGAGCTTTCAGTCAAACACGCCGATCATATCGTTGAAGATTATTTTACATACGACAACTTTGTTAAAGCTGGATTTGAAGGAAAAAAAGCTAAGACACTAACTTCTATTGCAATGTTTTATGATCTTGAAGATCCAAGTGCTTTTGTACAGGATGTAAAGAAAGTATTAGATGTAAACGGACTTTGGATTATTCAAATGAGTTATACACCTCTTATGTTAGAGCAGTTAGCATTTGACAATATCTGCCACGAACATTTAGAGTATTACACACTACATTCTTTAAAGTATTTGATGGATATGAACGGTATGCAAATAGTAGATTGTGAATTGAACGATATCAACGGTGGAAGTTTTCGGATCTATATCCGAAATGTAGAAGCTGACCCAACTCTTTTTGCTTCAGCACCTTATCGAGATGTCGCAACCTACCGAGTTCAATCCATTTTAAACTACGAAGCAAAGCTTAAAGTAAATGAGCCTGAGATTTATATGGATTTCTACAAACGATCGCTTGCACTTAAAGAAGAGACTGTAAACTTTATCAAAGCAGAAAAAGCAAAAGGTAAAAAAATATGGGCATACGGTGCTTCAACCAAAGGAAACACACTTTTGCAGTGGTTTGGATTAGATAACACATTGATCGATGGTATTGCAGAGCGACAAGCACGAAAGTTTGGTTTAAAAACAGCTGGTACAAATATTCCAATCACTTCAGAAGAGGAGATGCGAGCTGCAAAACCTGACTATCTACTTGTATTACCATGGCACTTTATTGCAGAGTTCGTTCGACGAGAGCAAAAATTCTTAGATGAAGGAGGAGCATTTATCCTTCCTTGCCCACGATTTGAGATTATTAAGAAAAAGTAATTATGTTAATGCATCAACAGTTTTTTTACAAAGAGGCTGGTGATTTTAGTGTAGGAGAATACCTTCCTTTTGATCAGTATGTTGCTGCCATGAAAAGAATGGTTCGATATGCAAACGATATTATCTTAGTAGATACAAACGGTAATTTCCTACTACCACAAAGAAAAACAAATAAAAGTGCGGCAGGCCCATGGTTTTTTGGAGGTCAAGTACCTGCTTTCAAGACACTTGCAGATTCATTGATATTAACCATGCAACGCGAAGCGGGTTTAACTATTAATATAGATCGCTTCGTACACCTAGCTCAAACTCGAGTATGGTTTAATGGACAGGAGGGTTTCTCACACGACTCACTCTCAGATGTATTTTTTATTAAAATAAGTGATGAGGAGATAAAATCTATTCGACTTGATACTAGTGAGTACGAAGATCTACCTCTACAGACATATACCTTAAAAAATCTTCAGGAACTAAAGGAAGGGGTCACGAAAAAGGTTCTCATTGATATGTGGAATTTATTTCAACAAACCACTATAGATCTTCACTAGATTTCTACCCATTTCTTCCCATGTAAATGGAGCTGCAAATGTTTTTCCATTTGCAATGAGTGATTCACGTCTTGTGGTATTAGTTAAAATGGTTGATATAGCAGCTGCAATCTCAGCTTCGCTATATGGATCCACAAGTATAGCTTCGGTGGTAGTGATCTCTGGATACGCAGTTTTAGAGATAATTGTCGGAATATCACACTTCATAGCTTCGATGATAGGTAATCCAAATCCTTCAAACAAAAGCGGAAACACAAGTCCAAGTGAGCTGCAGTAAAATCCTGCAAGATCTTCTATTTCTACATATTCAACAAGCATAATTCTATCTTTATAGCCTGAGTTTTCTATAAATGTTTTTACTTGTTCCTCTTCTACTCCTTTGGCTCCAATATTTACAAAGTTAGTTTCAGTATCTCCCGAATCTTTTAAGTATTTTACAAATGATCGTATAACAGTGAATGCATTTTTGTTATGGTTCAATCGAGCAACATTCATGACAAATCTATTTGGCAGATTGTATTTTTGTTTTATCGCATCAATCTCCTCTTGAGGTCGTGGATAATACATCGCTTCAGCACCGTAGTGTACAACTAAGACTCGCTCATCAGCTATTTTGTAATGCTTGATGATATCGTTTTTAGCGTATTGTGAGCCAGCTAGTGCGTAACGAATCTTTGTATTGAACAAACGTGCACTCCAGTTAAACACATGACGCATCATATCAAACGGAGCGTTTTTATCCCAATCGCCTGCACCATGCAACGATGCAATAATATGTCTTGTTGGAGCCATCCAGAAAAAAGGATACAGCCGTGCTTGAAACCAGTGTACGATGTCGTACTTATCTTTAGTAGTTATAAAATAATACATCATTCGAAAAAATCTTCGGTTGAAAATTTTCCACTTAAAAGTAGGAAAAACAACTTCTCGGATACCATGTGTATAAATAGGATCCTCGATCTTGTCAAAGTGTATAAAAGTCAGATCAAATTGATCTCTATATTTTGTGAGTTCTTCGACGCTTTTTCGAGCAACAATTGCAGTGCCTTTAGCCATTCTTCCATCAATAGCATAGGTCATGAGTGCGATTCTAGGTTTTGGATTTTGGTTTGAATTCATAAATATATTTTAAAATGATTGTAGTATATTGTAATACTTTTCATACGTTGCCTCTATAGTAAATGATTTAACCCGCAGTCGTGAAGCTTCTGCAAATACCGTGTATGGAGCCTCCACAATTTTCTGTAAGCCGTCAGCCAGCGACTCAGCTGTAAAATCAACAAAGAAGCCATTCTGACCCTCTAGGACCATAATATCTGGCCCAGCAGTTCTGGTGGTCACCACAGGCAATCCAAAGGCCATAGCCTCAGCGTGAACAATACTGAAGCCTTCTATACGTGAAGATGAAACGAAGAAATCAGCAGCATTATAAAATCGAGCCGCATCCGTCCGAACTCCAGTAAACACAACACTTTTATCTATCTGTAAATCATATGTTAAAGTCTCAAGACTCTTTCGTTCTTTTCCTTCTCCGACAATCATCAGTACATATTTTTCTTTTTCAGCTTGATGTTTTAAAAAAATTGCGAACGCTCGCAACAATTTATCTTGTGATTTTTGTTCTGCGAGTCGTCCAACGTTTAAAAAAATCTTCACATCAAGTGCAAGATCAAACTCTTGTCGAATAACTTCCCTATCCTGTTCAGTTGTTTTTGATTTTAGCTGTGCAATATCGACCCCGCTATGTATAACTGTAAACTTACTATGCGGTATATGCTCTTGTTTTTGTGTAAACGAGAGCACAGATTCTGAAGTACAGATAATTTTCTTTGTCAAAAATGACAGTATCCAGTCCATAAGAATCTGAGACTTCACTTTATTATCATATGTATTTTGCTCCACAATAATCACTTTTCGCCAATGAAAAAGTTTTAGTATTCGCGTTGTCATATTTGCCAAAAACAGAGTCGATAGTATAAGTGATTTTTTTTTGTTTAATAACCTAAAGAGCAGCCACCAAGACTTCAGATCAAACGCTGATTTAAATTGTAATCGAGTTACTTTAATCTCAGGTAAAACTTCATGAAGCAAGTCAGTTTTACCTTCCAGAATAACCAGCGATATAAACTCGACATCATATCCATCTTGCACAAAACGATTCGCAAGTTGAATAAACAATTTTTGAGCTCCCCCAACCGTAAAATCATTTATAACAAGTGTTATCTGTTTAGGATTCATATGTATATATTACTTTTTCTTCATAATCCAAAAATATCCTAAAGGAATACTTGCAGCTAACTTTTTGTAATATGATATATGTAATAATAATTTATCTAAACCAATACAAATATGTTTTACTACATTGAAAAGTGGAGCCCATGGCAAAGTCTTATATACTGTCAGTGTCTGAAAAAAAAGTGAGAAAAATCCGTACCCCAAACTCTGCATAGAGATAACTTCGAATCCATATCTGTCAGCAAATTTTCTGTATGCGGAATCAGTATACCGAACAAAATCATCAGGCGAACCATGAATATGGTGCATGTATGGAACTGCTGAGACAAACAAACCGCCACTCTTAAGAACCCGAACGGTTTCAGCAAAGATATTATGAGTATCGAAGATATGTTCTATCAAATTCATTGATACCACATTGTCATACACAGCATCACCGATTGGAAATCTTTCTTCTATGTTAAATTTCAAATCATAGCCATATTCTTCACTTATATTTACCACAGTCCAGGTAGGTGTTCCTTGTACAAGATCTTGATAACCACTTTTCTTACTTCCACCAAGATCCAACACACTACCATACAGAGTGACTTTACTTAGTTCTTGATATTGACAAGAACGCATAATAGAAGTTGTTTTCATATAGGTAATAGATAGATATTAGAAGAATAGTTTTGCAAATGATAGAATCCCTTGTTTCCAAGGCACTCGGTGAGTCACGCCTGATCCACCCTTAAAGTTTTTCTTATTTGCCATATACCAATCGTAGTTTCGAAGTAGTGCATCTTGATTTGAAAACTTTGGATTGTATCCAAATACTCGTTCTGCTTTTTCAATAGATACGAAACTATCTTTACTTGCAGTTTCATACACCCATTTGTAGAGTGGAGATATTTTCAAGGCTTCAAGCACTCGAAGTGTCCAAATGGCCGGAGTTGCAGGTAAACCAAAAATCTTTTTACCGTACCCCGCACGATCAAGTACAGCTTGATAATCTTGCTTCATCGACTTGTATTCTCTGGCACCAATATTAAACGTATCATTGACTGCTGAGTTATCAGTCGTAGCAACTGTATATGATGCATCACACAAATCTTCCACATCAAGAAGTTGATACAAGTTGTTCCCCGAGCCAAGCATTGGAAAGTTGTGTCCTGTAGCCGCGAAATCATATAGTAGAGCAAACACACCAAGACGTTCAGGTCCAACGAAAGACTTTGGTCGAATCACTGGAATAATCATCCCTTTATCGCGATACTCGATACACATCTTCTCTGCCTCAATCTTAGCATGTCCATACGGACCAACTCCAATAAGTTTATCAGTCTCCAGAAGCGGATGATGATCAGGAATACCGTATACAGCAGTTGAAGATATGTGCACCACACGCTTTATACCAAGTTCATATGCTGCTCGAACAACATTTCGAGATCCATCTATATCGGTCGAGAAAATATCTTCTTTTGAATAGAGTGGTAGTGCAGCTGCGGCATGAATCACAATATCACAACCTTCCATACTCTTTTTTAGAAAATCGAAGTTTCGAATATCACCAATAATAGATACAATCTTATTTTTTTCTGGATAATCAAATGGCAGCAAGTCATAACTAACTACCTCGTCTCCGTGTGATAAAATCTTCCGAACCATGTTAATACCGTAAAATCCACTTCCTCCTGTAATGAAAAACTTGTGTTTTTTTGATGTAGTTTGTTTCATAGTGTTTATATACTATATACCAGAATATACATGCAGACAATCCAGCCTAGGAGGGCAATTCTAATATGTCTATTTTTAAATAAATACACCTCTGGTGTCTCTAGTCGTTTTTCCCCATTAAAAATATCATTCAACATGATAAGGAAAATAGCTAGTACAAATGGTGCGCTGTAAATCGCATTCTTGATATGTGTTCCGAGAATTGTATATATAACATACGAAATTACTGCCAAGTTGGCTGAAACAATTAATAGTCCTGTGAGTGATTCTTTTGTATATCGCTTGAGTACTTGCCGAACAGGATTTTTAAACTCCGCATATCGTTTACATGATATCAGGAAGAGACTAGCAAAAAAAGTACAGGCGATAATCCATGGTGAGATAAACAACCCAGTCACAAACCCGCCTGCCATCACTCTCATAACATACATCGAGGCGACCAATATCACATCAAATACTGGGATATGTTTTAGTTTTAAAGTGTAGATAATATTTGCTAAAATATATACCGCAATAATGAGTACCAGATGCGGAACATATGCAAGTATTGCTATGGTTATAACCGTCAAAAATATAGCGAGCAATACTCCTTCCCGAACTGATATATTAGTCGATGATAACGGTCGCCATCTTTTTCTCTCATGCTCTCGATCTGCTTGTATATCGTTAATATCATTTAACACATACACAAGTGAGGCAGATATAGAGAAGACAATAAAAGCAAACATAGAATCTATCAATAATATCTTGTTAAAGATCACTCCCGCAAAAAATGCAGGTGCAAAAACAAGCAAGTTCTTCAACCACTGTTGCGGTCGCATTAAGCGCAACAACTCAAAGCTTTTACCTATCACATCATCAACAAAAAAAACAAATCGATTGTAAAGACTACTTTTTTCTTCTTGCAAACTTTTTACATGAATAAAAGGGACACTTGATCGAAGTGCAAACAAGCCGTCTGTAACAAACTTATCTCCAACAACTACGACTTTCTCCTTTGCATCATAATGACCTTCATCTGCAAGCGCTTGCCAAATCTTGCCACTTGGTTTTTTAAATGGAGACACATGTGCAACCACGTCATGTAGTACTGCCATCTCCTCAGTTCTACTGTGCCCACCGTTTGAGACTAAGACAACTCTGCGAGCAATATTTTTAAGTTCTATAAGTTTTGTCTGTTCGTTCTCTAGTATTAAAACCCCTTTATCATAGACGATAGTTCCATCAATATCCAAAATCACCGTTGTATCTCGCAGTATTTCTAAATCTAAATCCTTAAAATATTTCATATAAGTTTATCGAGTATGTAAAAAAGTTACAGCAACACCAAGAATGATTAAAGCATAACCAATCAAGTGATAATACGTAAATAATTCACCACCGAACACAAAAGCATATGTTCCAATCAACAGTAGTGACATAGTAACCATCACAGGATACCCGAGTGATAAAGGAATATTTTTCAAAGCGAAAAAGTAGAATAATGCGTTTAATACGAAAAATAAAAACCCAAGGAACAAATACATATTATTTCGAAAGAAAACCCCTAGCGGAAACACCTCTGTATACACCCCTTTTGATGCTCCACTCTTAAGCAGAATGTTTGCAGTAGCGTTTAAAACGAAAGCTAGTACTAAGTACAGATAACTCATATATTATTTTGTACATTTCCAAATTAAGTCGAAAGAAAAATGTTTAGGCGATATCCTAATCATTCTTTTATATTTACCAAGACCACTTACCCAGACATCTTTAAAGTAATGTTTAAACATAGTTTGAAGCTCTGTATATGAGAAGTGATTGATATGTGTAGGGTCTGAAAGAGGGGTTCCTTTTTTTGTCCCTATGGCCAAACGTACTCTATTTTTTAAAGAGAATGCATTGGGTACAGACCTTAAGAAAATTCCTCCAGGATTTAAATGTTTAGTTGCATGCGCAACAACTTTTTCTGGAAAATACAAATGTTCCAATACCTCACCACAAACAATCACATCAAACATCTCTCCTTTAAGTTCATTCCAATCAGCCAACAAATCCATCACAAAGAATTTATTTTGAGAATTTTTATTTCCTAAAAGCTGACGTGCTTCTTCGAGGGCTACAGGATCAATATCTACTCCCCAGACAATATTTCCATCAGCAAAATGTTTTGTGAGCACACCGTTTCGACAACCAATATCTAATACTTTTTTGCCGGTTCCAATACATTCTTTTAAGAAAGAAGAACGTCCTTCTTCCATGATAGTAAAACCTTTATTTCTATTTTTTGCGTGATGATATGTATAGATATCGCCTATTTGTGACATACTTCATAAGTATACCACAAACTCCTCTGTTTATAAATTCCCGGAAATCCGCGAAATCAACCCAGGGAGTGCATGATCTTTGACTACCATACCCCGCATCTTTTCAGTCATCTGTGTCTTCATTTTTATTGGCATATCAATAGCCTTTTGTAGGACCTCAGACACGTTCTCCAAGCCCGATTGAATAATCTGCCATGCCAACTCATCTCTATCAGATACTGCAGACACAAGCCCTGCAAATGACTCATTTGATGACACAACCAACAAACCTGTACTCATAGCTTCAAGTATTGCCTTATCGAGTGAACCTGTCTCGGAAATATTTAAAAAGATTGATGAACTTTGTAACTCAGGCAATATCTCTGATTGATCCATACCCCCCAAAAAAAGTATTTGCTTCTCAAGCCCTTTTGCTTGTACTAAACTTTTACATTCATCAGCATAGACTTGTTGGATACCGAGGCCTGGAACACCGATGATTTTATAGATTATATTTTTATCAGGATTTTCTGCAATAAGATCAGCCACTATATCAATACTTTCTTTTATACGTTTTACAGATGAGATTCGTCCGACGGTGATGATACCATATGAGTTTACACTCTCATTTTTTGGTTTAAAAAAATCAATATCAATCCCCTGCCCAACAAGTCGCAACTTTTTTGATGCCAACTTAAATCCAGATGGAGTTGAAGCGAAACAGATATCTGTAATCTTTTCAGCGACTTTAAGTGAAGTCGGTATGTGTCCGTGTGCATACCAAAGTGATATCTTTTTGCCAAGTATTTTCCAAAAAAAACCTCCAAGAATAACATACATTTGATTCATATGCACAAACACAACATCATATCGTTTTCTTTCTTGCCAGATGTATTTGTAAAAACGCCACATATATGTCCATCGATTTTTTCCCTCTTCTTTTCCAAGTGACAATACTTTTACATTTGTCGGGAGATCATAGATACCTTTTTTCAGACAAATGACAGTCACTCGTTCGTATTGCTTCGAGAACTCGCGTATCCACTTAGTAAAAAAACCGAGTAGTGGGTCGTGTACGTCAACTATTTGAGTGGTGATGAGAATATTTTTTTTCATATAGTATTATTTACTCGCATATGCACTCGCACGAAGTGTATATTCGAAACTTTCTTTTTGTATCAAGTCATTCTCTTGTTTTGAAATAATGCGCAGACTATTAGCAATATCTTGTGATTTTTTTTGCAACAAATGTGTGATCCCATATTGCAATCCATCAATAATATCTTTTTTCATATAGCCCTTCATAACATATCCATTTTCAGGTCGTACATAATCAACAGAACCAACATCCGGAGTAACTATGACTGGGATACCAAAATGAATAGCTTCAACAATCACCATACCAAACCCCTCATAATATGATGGGTGTATATACATATGTGTTTTTGTGTATAACGTTGTAATATCTTGAACCCAATCTATAAGCGTAATTTTGTCCTGTAAACCTAACTGTTGTATTTGATTCAACAATTGATTTTTAAGAGGACCGCCACCGACAATGGTTAGATGTGCATCTTGCATTTGCACAAAATCAGCAAAAGCTTCAATCAATGTTGGTAGATTTTTGAAAAATACAAATCGTGCTACACAGAGCAGTTCTACACATCCCCCTGTATATGAGACGTCTCGGATCTGCATTGGAAGATTTTCAATAACCGGCGAGACAAAAATCTTTTCAGCGTTGACCCTTTTTTGTATCAAAAACTCTTTGATGGATTTTGATACAACTCTGAAGGCAGTGATTCGCGGTATTAAAAACCTACAAATCATATACTGCATACGCGCACGCAGACTTTCTGTTCTCGCAATCTTTGAATGAATTGCAGTATGAATCTGCACATGAAGAGGAGTACCGAGTACTCGAGCAAAGATATACGATATCAACCCTACTTCAAACGGATCTTGTGCTGATATAACCGTTTCAGGTTTTTTATGTGTTTTTAAAAACTTGTATGCTTTTCGGAGTTGAAATATTAAATTCTTTTTCGGTATTTGAATTAGAGTTAGATTATCTTTCTCAATTATTCTAAAATCTGTATTTTTAGAAAATATCAAAGCAGTATATGTATCAACTAATGATGTATATGAAAGTAAACGCGCATGTTGACGTGAACTTTCGTTTAGCATATGCTCATCTGTCCCAAACGTTATGAGATGCATATAGTTAGAGTATTTTTTTAAATAGATTATCAAACTGACTAGCTACAGTCGACCACTGATATCGTTCTTGAACTCGAGTATAGGCTGCGTCTGTCAAGGTAGATGTCAAGGTTGTAGTTGCTTTTACAAGAGCATCACGCGCAGCTTGTGGATCTTCAGGTCTAACCATGTATCCATTTACATCGTTCTCAAGAAAGTCGACAATACCACCGACATCAGTTCCAACCACTGGAATCCGTGCTGCCATAGCTTCTATAAATGAATTACCAAAGCCTTCTGATCGTGAAAGTCGCGCAAACACTTCTGATGATTTTAAATACTTGTACAACTCTTCATATGGTTTTCGTCCTGCAAATCGGACCCTGTCTGTAAGTCCGAGTGTTTGTGTTTTATCTTTTAACATAGCTTCATCTGGACCAGCACCAATGATGAGTAACTTGTACCCCTCTGGCAAAAGTGCGAGCGTATCTATCAGTGTATCGACTCCGTTTTTAAGTGTCAGTCGAGATGTCGTCACAATAACCTTATCCGTATCTACAAATCCAAACTCATTTCGGATCTGTGCTCTCTCTTCTGTTGTGATTGTTTTTGTAAATGCTTCGAGATCAACACCGTTTGGAATAATCACGATTTTCTCATCTTCTGTTTTTCCAAGTATGTGTAATGAAAAATCTTTTAGAAATTTTGAAATCACTTGAATATTGTCTGCTTTGATGAATAATTTTTTAAACAATGACCAAATCAATCGAGCACGCTTCATAATATGAGCAATAGTATCTCCTTCCTGTATGGTAAGTAATAGTTTATTTTTTGCATGCATGCTTTTTGCAATACTTGCCCCTAGCCCTGCATAGTTTGCCATCAGCGCCCAAATCATATCGAACTTATATGTTTTATTTAAAAATACATATTTGAGTGGAGCGGTAATAATGAAAAGAAATTTAGAAATTGTAAACAACAGTTTATTTGTACCAAACAGTCCTGTGTAATGTACTGTTACTGCTCCAACTTTTCTATCTGATGCAGAAAAACCACCGAGCGTTACCATATGAAAATCATATGCAGCAAGTTCTTTTTGCTTTGTGATTTGATCTATTGCAATCTCAGCACCGCCTACATATTCAGGCAAGTACACGAGAGAGAAGATGATTATTTTTTTACGTGGTTGTATTGATTGCATATCTTATATTCCAAGTACATTACGTAGTGTTTCTTCGTCCACTTGTTTTACTTTTTCTACAGCTTGTTTAAGCTGAGCTTTCGCATCACTTACAGATGGTTCCATTTTTCGTTCTACTTTTTGTTCCACAGGTTTTGGTTTTACAGTCTCAACATGTACTCCACTTTCTTTAAATGCTACCGCAAATGGGTTATGTACATTTGGAGCCTTTTGTCGTGGTCGTTCTTCATGCTGACGAGCTGTTTGTTGTTGTGATTGCTGTTTTGGTCGCGACCGCTCTTCTGTACGATGTGGTATATCAGTGTATCGCGGTACATTCGTATGATCAGGTTGATATGGTTGAGGTGCTCGTTGCGGTTCTGTATGTGGTTTTGGATCAACATGTGATGTAGCTGATGATACATGTTGGCCTGGTTCTCGAGGTTTATCATGAGCTCTATCATGAGATTTGTCACGTGGTTGTTGCGACTGCTCTTTAGACTCTGCTTTTCCTTGTCCGGCTTGTGAGTACGGACCAGATCCAGTTCCAAGACTCCAACTCAAGATATGATCTTCAACCTCTGATCGAGGGTGTGTGTATAACTTTCGTGATGATTCAAGAATCTGTTCAACAAAGTTCTCTTTCGGCATTGGCCATACACCCATACCTCGTGCAGAAAAAGCAGGTGAGGTTACTCCATCAATCATCAACTTCAAATACATTTGAAATCGACCGAGGTTTACAAAATCTTCAACCACAAATGTTGGTTGAAATTCTTTTTCCAGACTCTCGGCATCATCAGCACCAACTCGAAATGCAACCATAGTACCGACGTTACCAAAGATTGCATCACGTACAATCTCGGTCATCTGCTTTACATATTGGTGAGCTACAATCAAGTTCAACTTATATTTTCGAGACTGCGCCAAGATCTGTGCAAAGGAATCGTTGGTAAAGTTCTGGAACTCATCTACATATAAGTAGAAATGAGGTACGTACTGCATTTCTTTATCTGGAATATTGGCTCTTGACATCGCAGCAAGATAAATCTTTGTCACGAACAAAGACCCTAATAGGTTCACTGCATCTTCCCCTATTCTTCCGATAGATAAGTTAAACAAAATAATTTTCTTTTCATCCATGGCTTTTCGGAGATCAAAAGAAGATTTCTTTTGTCCGAGAATATTTCGAATCAAACTATTTGAAATAAACTGTCCTACCTTGTTTTGAATAGCAGGTACAGCTTCAGCAACTGTTTTTTCAGTATACCCAGCAAACTCTTTCTCCCAATATGATCGCACAACAGGTTCTTTCAGCTGTTTGATTACATTATTTCTAAACTGCTTATCAGCCAGCATACGGTTTACATCTAAGAGCGTTGCATCAGGAATCTCAAGCAACGCAAGCAACGTATAGTTCAAAATATATTCCATACGCGCAGAGAACGCATCAACCCAAATCTTTTTAAAAGTTGACATCAACCCTGATACAATCAATTGCTTTCGAACAGGGTCAGTTACACCGTCAGCAGTATCTTCAAGCACATTAAAAGCAATCGGATTTTCAAGATCAAACGGTGCTACGTAAATCACATCTTTTATACGATGTTCTGGAACATGCTCTAACAGCAAATCCACCGTCTTTCCATGAGGATCAAGAAATGCCAAACCTTCGCCGTTCTGAATATCTTGAATAGCCATGTTCTCAAGCAAAGTCGACTTACCCATACCAGTCTTACCGATGGTGTACATATGTCGAGATCGATCTTCTTTACGAATACCAAACTTGACCTGCTGATTACGAGAATCAGTGACTCCAAAATATGTGATGCGGTTATCGTCATTCATATAGAACTAGTATACCATTTATTCAGGTTGGAAAACTATATATTTTTTGAGGTAGTTTAGCAGTTTGACCGTATCATTTTTCTTAGTTGGACTTTTGAGTACGACCACTATCACGTTTCTAACTCCCCCTTTAGCTAAATCAACATCAAACATAGAGACTGTTGTTTGTAGTGATTGGTCTATATATCCATTCTTGCCTCCTGTATATCCAGCAAGTGGAAGCAATTCGTTGCGATTATACCATGTGTGATTCTTTATCGAGAACTGTTTTACTCGTGTCATATCAAACACTTGTGGATCGGTTTTATAAATGTATCGAGCAAGTTTAAGTAAATCATGTGGAGTAGACGAGTTCTTTGGATCAAGGCCTGATGGATCTCCATAATATGTATCTCTCATACCCAATAATGAAGCTTTTTTATTCATCTCTTCCATAAACTTTGCATGACCATATTGATCAGCAAATACTTCAGCTGCATCATTACTTGATTCCATCAGCAGTGGAAACAAAAGGTCTGTAAGACGAATCTTTTCACCTATACCGAGACTTCCTTGTGCTCCATATGCGTTCGATGCATCACGTGAGACAATAGCAATTGATTGTAAATCCATTTTTTCTCGTACAATTATAGCAGTCATCAGCTTACTCACTGAAGCAATCGGATATATAGTATCAGCATTTTTCTCAAGAATGATTTCTCCAGTATCACGATCAGCAACTAGGTATGCTTTTGAATTTAAAACAGGTTCGACGGCTTTTGGTAATACTGAATACTGTGATGTATAACTTTCGTCATCACCTCCACCAACTGTATTATGCTGCCCTCCAGCCTCTCCTTGTCGACCACCTACCACAAGTGTGCTCGGGCTGTATTTATTTATATTATCAGTTAAAAACTTATCTGATTGAGAGGCAAATCCAATAGCAGTAACCCCAGGAATACCTAAATCTATCTTTTTTGGATTACTTGTTTCAGTCAGAGAAACAGTCGCAGGTGTGACTGTTCCAAAAAGTGAGCGAGTTAAATCAGCACGAACATACAATTCTTCTAGAGTTGTTTGAGTTGTATCACCTACTGTCTCTGGATTGATAATTGTTCGTGCATTCTTTGTAAGTAACAATGTTGCCTGTGTCAAAAATGCAACTACCGAAATAGCAATCACACATGCGCCGACTGTCCATAGTGATGTCTTGATTATCTGCTTAGTTTTATTCTGTGGTTGTGATGCAACAAACACATTGGTTGCTTGAGGTGTTTCTACGTATTGTGAATAATCAGCAGATCTATTGATCTTTTCTTTTAAGCTTTCAAGATATGTATGATAGTCTCCTGTGTATGGATTTTTATGCTCATCATTCATAATATTCCTATTCTACAGTATATCTTTAATCGTGACCACCAACATGAGTAATAAGAGCAACATAAATCCAATTGTATTTAATGTATTTACAAACTTAGTATTCAATCTTCGTCGAATCACACCTTCTATAAGGGCAATCACAATTCTTCCTCCATCAAGTGCAGGAAACGGTAAGATGTTCATGATAGCGAGTGAAATAGAGATGAGCGTACTGATGAAAAGTAATGCAGCCAATCCTTCTCGTCCAGCCATACCAACAATCTTGGCAATGCCAACAGGTCCTGATACCTCATCCATGCTTGCATCACCTACAAATAGTTTTTTGAAAAACCCGATCACTCCTGCACCAAGTTGTTCAATCAAAGAATATGTTCCTATGAATCCATGTTTAAGTGCTGGAAACAAAGGCATTTTAATCAAGGCGACTTCAGCAAGGGCAACACCAATCACCTTATTTTCTTTATCAGGAATAACCGTGAGAGCAGTTGTTGAAGTAGCTCGTTCAATAGTAATAACTACACCTGTTGTTGAAGTAGAGCTTTTGATAGCATGCTGAACGCCAACGGTTGACGTTGCAGTACTTGATCCAACAGCTGTGATAATGTCACCTGCTTTGATTCCTGCATTAGATGCTGGACTATTTTCTGATACTTGTTGCACAAGTACTTTAGTCTCTCCATATACATACGCAGGAGGTATACCTTCAACAGATGCTTTTGATGTTCCGATCATGAGTGAAGCAGAAAGAAGTAACCATGCAAAAACAATGTTAAACGTCACACCTGCTGCAAGAACTACAACTTGTTTCCACCATGCTACATTTTGAAAACTTCTCTTATCTGACGCATCAAGAGAGTTTTCTGGATTCTCTCCGTGAATCTTCACATATCCTCCCAGTGGTAAGAGATTGAATGCGTATGTGGTTTCTCCTTTTTTAAATGAAAAAACTTTTGGCGGAAATCCAAGCGCAAACTCATCGACTCGAATCTTAAACATCTTAGCGGCTAAAAAATGTCCAAGTTCATGTACAAATACAAGAACAGAAAGAACGATGAAAAATAAAATTGTTGTTATCATGTATGTTGGTTTTTATCCTAAGATTTCAATTTCTTTTTTTGTAAATAAAGCATCAAGTAGCACTGTAGCACTAGCCATATGTGTATCCAAATCTTTTTTCCCTCGCGTAACATCGTCTTCACTCATTTCACCATCTTTCTTTTGTGCAGACATATCGTCGTTTGTTTCACCTCGGGCTTGTCGAAGAGCTACCTTAGCTTCTTCTAGCTTTACTTTTGCTTGCTTAACTAACTGCTGTCGTCGCTCACCTGTTAGATCTGGAAATATAACTCGAATACCTTTGTCATCAACCGCTGTACCAACTCCAAGATCTGCCGCGACAATCGCTTTCTCTATTGGACGAATCAGACTTGAGTCCCATGGAGATATCCGAAGTGTTTTTGCATCCTCAACTCCAACTGCCGCTACATTTGTAAGAGGAGACATCTCACCATATGCTTCAACTCGAACCTGATCAAGAAACGCAGCCGATGCGCGACCTGTTCTGATATTGGAAAATTCGTTTTGTAACCAAGTTTCTATGGATTTTGTTTTAGCAATAAATGCCGCGAAATTATAACTCATGGGGGTAGTATACCACAGAGGTCGGTATATAGAAAAACACCCTTTTAGGTGCTCTTTCTATATATTGATGATACAATCCTTCCCTCTTATATTTCCAATTGAGGAATAAGTTTATTCTGAGGTGCTAGATCTTTTTGAGCTTCAATAAATTCTCTATATGGTGCAATCAAAAATTTTGATTCAGATTTTGCTATATTGCTTGATTTCCAATTTGGGTTATTAATCTCCGACATAACCGTAGAATAATAAAGGTAGTTAGCAAATTCTGTTCGAGTTTCTTCATGTGCATCTTTCAAAAGAGTTAGTGTGTATGGCACAGCATCATGAGATAGATTGGCAAGGTAGTATGTATCAATCTTCCCTGTTTCTTGATATCGCTCTAGGTTACGCTTTGCTATAAACACATCAGGATTCAACATGTTCATTACAAACAAAAGTAGAACAACTAAACGAAATGACTGCAAAGCAAATCTCTTTCTTTGACTATGAGTGATGATGTGATGTGCTAAAAGAATAAAGATAAGACTCATCCATATCATGAGTGCATGACTATAAAGTCGGATAGTCGTAAACCCATATGCTTGTTCATAGGCCATCAAACGCACAAAAGCAGATATAAGAATAATGATCACTTCAGCAATCAAAACCGTCGTTAAAACTTTAAATGAAAATATGTGTCCTTGTTCTTTTTTGACAATACGTTTTTCCAATACAGAGATGATGATGTATGACAAAAGTGCAACGATGATTAATTCAAAAAATCCTTGACGTGCATACTCTGCATAGTTTAACCCTTGTGCGAGTATGTGTGATTGTCCACCAAAAAGATATGTGATTTGAAACGCAATAAACAAGAAAAATAGTGAGGTGATTGAGATTAATAGTATTCGAGTCTCGATAGCTCCAACTGTGCGTACGTTCTGCACATCATCAGTATGACCATACACACTTCTTCGAGTCATATATCCAAATACCCCGATGAAAAATGCACTTACAATAATGAAGAATACAGTTCTACCAACAAGTGTCATATCGAGATTGAATGAGAAAATATTTTTCATGACATCTCCAAATACTGCATCAGCAGAAGAAAATAGAAATGTGAAAATAATGAGCGCAAGTATAGCGTAGACTACTCCTCTAATAACTTCAGGAGTTTTTGAATTTGGATTAGATATCTTTCGGAACTCAAAAAACTCAGTCATTGTTCTAAAAAATCCACTTACCGCTGCAAATGGTACAAGAAAAATATATAGATAATCATTTGGTACATATTCTTTGATTTTCTTTCCTAAAAATGTTTGTGCCAGTATTAAAAGTAACAGTGCACAACCGACTACGTTGAAAACTGTTAAGAGTACACTTGATCGTACACATACCATGATGGCGAAAAATAGTGCACACATACTAAGTGTTGCATTTGTACGACTTATCTTTTCTCCTTGCTTTCGCGTAAGTAACCAGCCAGCTGCAAGTACACAAGCAATAAATATAGGAAAGTTTAAACCTAAATCCTGATCGAAGAATAAGATGTTATTGATGAGTCCTAAAGCAATAGAAACTCCAATAAGTTGTAGTAATTTATTCATATGATGAATTTATCATATGGAGTGTGTTTTGTATATATTACTCAGGTGATAATCTTTATGTACCACGGGTCCAGATATTTTGTGAAATTCCTGACTGTGTGATTATACTTTTCATCGTTCTTGGTTTGATAGCAATGTTTCCGTGAAAAGGTACGCAAACTTGTCTGTATACACCTTCTGTTTGACCTACATAATAAAAATGACTACCCCTAGTGTGATTCAGAATAAATTTATTCGATTTTAAAAAATCAACCACACTCTTATGTGTCCAATTATTAAGACCTCTTGGCATATTTTCTTAAACGGTAGCAAATCCGTATGTACTAATTTTAAACGGTGATTTCTTTTTTTCAGAAGTCACAATACTCCATAATTTTTCATACTCTTGATCACAATCCTGATTTAGAGGTTTTAGACGAGTACCTTTTATCTTTCGACATGATTCAACATATCCAGTTAAAGCATCAAAAAGATTAATCAGCGCAACTTGAGGATCATCACCTGATTCAACAATATTAAATTCCAAACCAACAGCGTACCAAGTAGCCCCATCTTTAAAAACAACATATCTTACCTTTCCTTTATTTAGAGTATTCATACGTATATAGGAATATACCACCAAAATAGACACAAATCAATCTGCGCGCCGTAGTGAACGAAGTGAGAACTGCGATTATGGAGAATAAAGGCTATATTTACATTCCAGATTTACAGAATTCCCTACTGCATGGTCTCAATCCGAACACTCACCCTAGACACCTCGTCGGTGTTTTTTCTTTTCCTTGTTAAATTCATCTCATACCTCTGTATAGCATCAAGTGAGGTCTTCCAGTTTCTACCCTCCTTTACTCCCGAAATTTTACCATTACGAACTAGCAACCCTAAATATTCCGCACCAT
>JACCDR010528433.1_pt1 | contig 69244 bp, 165 predicted proteins | sample 7446431 | NCBI WGS metagenome assembly JACCDR01 (sample SAMN15323443, study PRJNA562643) | freshwater metagenome | isolation source: river surface water | place: USA:Blue River Watershed | collected 2017-08-17 | reverse complement strand
TTCTCGGCGAAGTGAAATACAGGTGAGGCCTGGAAGGAATTCCTTCCAGGCCTCACCTGTATTTCACTTCGCCGAGAAGACTTCGGCGACCTTAGCAAGTTCAGGGTTCTCCTGAATTGCCTTGCGGCGAAGAATGCGGGCGAGTTGTTTGGTGTACGACAGCATTAGCTTGCGGGCCTCAACTATCTCCGGCTCCGACAACTTTTGATTCTTCGTGAAGGCCTCGCACAGAGCGTTGCCGCGCCTAGCGTGACTTACCATGAATCCGCGTCGTTCCGAAGCCGGAAGAAGGCTGTTGGTCCGAGCATTGCCCACGGACTGGAGGCACTCGACAACAAAGTCATTGTCGCTTTGGAGGCGTTCCGTAATTTGCCCCTTGGTGGTGAAGGGGTAGAGCATCGGGTTTTTCGTGGCTTTCTTCGTCATTTTCTTTCTCCTAGTTGAACCTTGGTGCTCAGATGTACACGGCAGTTATCAACATTTTTCTCCGTTCTGAAAATGCGAGGTTTTCATGGAATTCCAGCCCAAATCTCTTGTAGGGAAATCTGTCGAATACGCAACTCAAGTGGCCACTTCGCAAGGATTTAAAGTCGCAATGGGAACAGAAGACGGGAAAGCCTATATAATGACTAGAGATTATCGCAGAGACAGGATAATATTGGATGTGGTGGATGGCTCAATTGTGAGAGCTCGTATCGGATAGAACAAGAAACGCGAAAGTGTTCGAATTGTCCGAGTAGTCCGAAACACGAAGGTTGAATGGACAAATCGGAAAATGGAGGCAATTCAGATGTAATTCGTTCAACTGGGGCTTGGTCGAGCTTTCGACCACAAAAACTGGGGAACGTTCAGGTAGTGCCTCCGACCCCCTCCGCCTGGATGTTCCCTGAGGTTTCCGCGCTTCCTCCCAAAAAGCCGGATTCTTCGCTGTGGTTCTTGGACCACAGCGATAGGGGCCTCTGATCGCGGCACCAGGAGTCTCCACCGTTGTCACTCCTCAGGAATCGATCCGTTCGGGCTAACGACCCCGGTCTCACCTACGTAACGGTGAGGTTTCTGTCGGCTGAAGGATGCCTCAACGCGTAGAGGTTGCTAGCAGCCCTTATGGGCTCTACGTCAAATCCATAACCGTCCGTCCATCTTACGCGAGATGGCCCCCGGGTACGATAAGCCCGGGGACATTTTCCGCTGTACAGTTGAAAGGCCTAGCCAAGTATCTAGTACGGCGGTTTCTCTCACTGGCCAGATGGGTCCTTGAGAGGAAAGGGATTCTGTGGTTCCTAAGCCCTTCTCGAAAGCTCAAACCTGGACGTACAGGTGGGTAAGTAGGTAAAGTCCGAATCCGATAACCGAGGTGATGCGTAAATCTCAAATTTCGGCTAGTAGGACAGGGGAACCCGTTAGCACGAGTGGCGGAATGGCAGACGCACCGGATTTAGGTTCCGGCGCCGCAAGGTGTGAGAGTTCAAGTCTCTCCTCGTGCACCAGGTAAGACTTTGAGCGGCAAAGTCTTACCTGTTTCCAGGTGCTTGTTACACTCTGGGAATTGTGTCTCCGTCGGGTTGGTGGGGATAGGTCGGAGCCCTGGTAAGGCTCGCCGGAACCGTAACCGGCAATTCGCCCGTGTAGCTCAGTTGGAAGAGCTCTAGATTTCTAATCTGGCGGCCACAGGTTCGAGCCCTGTCACGGGTACTATGTCAAATTTCAAAGATGATTTCAATAGTGTTCAAGATTATGTAGATAACGCAAGGTCATGTAAAACTCAAGAAGCCTTCGAGCGTCTAGAAAGAAAATTTCGTGAAATGCAGACGACGCTGAACGTCGTCTACAACTGTCTGAGCGAAAATAATTCAGGGGGAGCGAAGTTCGATCTGGATAACTTCTTTCGGCAACATCCAGATCTGAGACTAGAACCCAAATGAGCACTAGAGATCCAACTCCGACCCTGTCTTTCCTGATTCTGCAACAGGTGAAAAATCGGGGATTTGTAGATCTCATATCATCGTCTGAGAAGACTGCTGCAGATAAAATGGTTCTTGAAGGAGAACTTACTTTCGTTAGTTCTCTACCCAATGGAGGTAAGAGATACAAAGAAGGTCCTCCGAAGAAGGAAAAGAAGAGTATCACTTGCAAAGGGTGCGGACTTAGCTTTAAAGCTTGGACCGCCGGAAAATGCGGTAAGTGTAAGAAATGAAATACGAATGATGACTGAATCACAGATGAAAAAGGTCTTTGCTGCGACTCATGGTATTGACCCTAAATGTGTGGAAATTTCATTTCACAAATATGAATCCAATTCATTCTCCGGAGGATCAATTGGAATACAGATTAGAGCCAGATATTATTTGGCAAGAAGTCTCCCATGCACTCAACTTCGAGTTTCGGGGGTAAAAACCAAGAAAGAAGCCAGGATGCTTCTTTCTAAGGAAGTAGAAAATCTTGCTTGTGCGAGGAATAGGGATATCTCCCTATTGATGAAGAGATATGGACTTCAACCAGATATTCGGAATTTCTCGAAGTTCTCTTCATATTGAGTAAAATTTTTAGTAATTTTCTGCGGCTATAGTTCAATGGTAGAACGCCAGGTTTCCATCCTGGTTGCTGACGGTTCGAGTCCGTCTAGCCGCTCCCGGACACCCATTACTGGACTGTCTGTGACAGGTCTGGCACCGCAGGCCTCAAATCGATGTAGCTTTCAACCGTGTTTATCGATTTGTAGAGTCGATGATCTAGGTGGATAAAGGAAAGCGAGGGACTAGGTTGAACCTCTCGCGGTCCTCCATCGAGGGAGACTTAGCGGTGCACTTTTGGAGACAGATCATGGAAAAGAATAATTCCGAAGAGTCGGTTCATTCGTGCGACTATTGTGTTTATTTCGGAAAAGATTATGAGTACAGATTCTGTCTCATTGAATTCATCGATAAAATCCTTTCAAAGTTCAAGAGGTCTAAGTGATCATCCACATCGTTCCGAAAGTTTCCTCTCGTAACAAGTACACCCTTGAAGACGTGAAGAGTACTCCTGGGGTGACGAATGTCCAGGAACAGCGAGCCGTGTTCTTCGGCTATTCACTCATCACGGCTGAGGCTACCGCAGAAGCTATTGAAATCTTGAAAGGAAATTCAGATATTGAAGCCGTAAGCGAGGATGAAGAGAGAAGAATCAATCAAAGTGAAACTCGCATTTACGCCACAGGAGCTCTCCCGGGACTTCCGCCCGATGAGGCTAAGTTACGAGTTCACATCTTTGCTTCCGATTATTTCCAGCATAATGGATAAGGCCCTGAAAATATCCATGATGGAAACCTTCGTAAGGAAAGCGATGGAGGGCCGAGATGGAGTTTCAGCCGAGGCTGTTATTAACGCTCTTGAATTCGGGGCAAAAGATCTTACGAAAGAAGAACGTGAAAATTTGGTGAACAAGATTGTTGCGGAAAGAATTATCGAAGAATGAATCTTATAGAGGTGATGGAGATTTTGAATGAGAATCCAACTCTAACAAAATTCGCATTCAAATCCTCTTCAGCAGATTCAATTCCCATGTTTATTTTCAAGGGTCCTATAGCTCCATGGAGACCTATGTACGAAAGTGTTAGTAGACTAAAAGGTCTCCTTGTCGATAGGAAGGATAATTTCGGGAGTGTTTTCCATTTTGACTTCGCAGATTTTCGAGATGATTGGATGATTTACGACAGGGAACAAGTTGAAGGTCTCATAAAATCTCAGATAATCCTGGAAGAGTTAGCAAGCATAGCTCAGCGGCAGAGCTCCTCCTTTACACGGAGGATGTCGGGGGTTCGAATCCCTCTGCTTGCACCATGGAAAAAGAAAAGAAATCTCCGTACAATTTGGAAGGTCCGAGCGTTGCTGAATTGATAGAAAAGCAGGAACAAGAGAGTATGAAGAGAAGAATTAGGAAAACTCCGAAATCTCCTTACAATCTGTCATGAAGTTCGTGGAGGCAATGAGAGTCATAGCCACATTGCCTCCACGAACTGTGTTCGGAATGGTCAAAGACTATTCCGATGAATTTCTCGAAAGACGTCTTATTTTTAAGGATGGGGATAATGACGAGGAAATTCTTTGCGTCCCACTCCGGAGAATTCGGTCTATAATAAGAGATCATGGGAGTCGTGCAAGCTCATTGAGATTGTCATTCAATGAGCTTGAGAGAGAATGGATAATCAAAAATGGAATAGAAATCCTTAGCGAGCTTCAAGCTTATGAAGTTCTAAACGACTAATTCATTTCTGAAAACGCCTCGCGATCGTAGCATAATGGATAATGCACCACTTTCCTAAAGTGGTCGATGTTGGTTCGAGTCCAACCGATCGTACAAATGAATTTCTTTGAAGCCGTATACATTCTTCATAATAACCCGTCTTGCTCTCTTGTTATGAAACGTACCAAAGTCTATTACAGAGTTACAAATGTTGAAACCATATTCTCATACGTGGTAAAATGTGGGGACAGTGGTATTTTGAGAAAAGTGAACCATCAAAATCTGATCAGAATTTTTGAGAAACATCGAGAAGAAGACTCTAAGTATAGAATAAACAAATTCAAAGAGTATATGGCCAGGACGGGCCATGAAGGTATATACTCTGAAGAAGTAGCTCTGACTGAATGGGAGGTTGTAGATCCGAATCTCATTTATGACGAGGAAATCACTAAAGAAGTCGTAAATGAATGAGTTGATCATGGAGAAAGTTCTTCAACAATGATATCTGGAAATTGTCGAACTTGTAAACATTGGAGCCCTTATTCCGAGATTGAAGGAAACTGCGATGGACCTATTCACGTAGATAATCCTTGGATGAAACCAACTCTGACATCCACGGAGCCATTCGGACTGAGCAACGGAACGCTATTCACTTTTCATTCTTTCGGCTGTGAGCAGTGGTCCGAGCTCGATCATGGAAACCCGAAATACGAAGAGCAACGTAAAATGAGAAGGCTTCCGCTGGTGGATAAAGCTTAAACGTGGATGTAAATCGGACTTCCAGCAGGAGAGAATCAAATGCTAGATCCGATTTCCGCATCAGAGTTTTACACGAGATTTCAGGATGCCTGGGAGAATAGAGATGCGAATTATGCTTGGGGTTTTACAAATCCTATCATGTACATTTCCAATGCAATGAACTGGTATTCAGGATCTGCTGACATAAATACGTATCCAGAGCCTCAATATCTGGTGAGGGCTTTGGAACTTTTCAACGAAGTGGCTCATCTCGGCGCTCGAGATATGGGAGTCTATCCAGAGTGAAATGAGGAAAGGGAGGCGGATTCGCCTCCCTTTTTCCCATGAATTTTCAAGATGCCATTAAATTTCTTGATAAGCACACATCTCAGGATCCTACATCTCCATTTGGGCCGTATGTGACAAGATCCTCATCAATTCGTTCAAGGTCTTATATTATAATTAGACCTTTCGATAGGAAAATTCTTGATGGGCGCATTTATTACGAGAAAGGAAGTATTTCATGGACCCACTGCCTAATAAATTTCAGTGTAAATCAGATTATGTCAGATTGGGAAATTCTTAAAAAATCAGATGTTGAGGCTTATTGGGCCGCATATAATGTCATCACACTTTGATTTGCCCAATAAATGGTGGTATCTCTACCTCTATGCCAATCAAGAAAAATTCCCCGATGCAACTCCCGGAGTCCGAGATGTCTTCAATCCTTGCAAATTCTTCGACAGAGGAAGACTCGATGAATGCGAAGGGGATGGGCATTATCTCTGTGGAGAATGCTTCAACTTCTCCGGAGAGGGAAGTTATTTATACGATGACTTCCCTCAAAGAAAACGGTCCCCATAGAACATGGGGATGGACGAAGACTTTTGAAAGCGCGGAGAAAATAGTTAAAGGGGGAGCTTCATTCTTTGAGGAAGCTGGAGCATTCACTCATTGTCTGATTGAAGAAGTCGAGCAAGGGACGGTTCCATGGTGCAAACCTATACAATGGTATAAGCTTGTTTATTATGGAAGACTAGGTAAATTTGTGGCTAAAAAATGCAAAGAGCCGAAATGGTCAAAACATATTTGTAACTACTCCATGGGATTATTGAGAAAGGATCTTTTTGACAAGAAGTTCTCTTACTTTTCGGATAATGTTTTCTTCGAATGTTCCCATCGATACGTGCTTAAACCCGGGTTTCGACATTAGCTCATTAATGGTTCTCTCCATGGATTCTCCGATAACATCGGAGAAAGTATCATCAAAGAATCCACTTTTAAGTTTTTCCTCATAAGATCTGCGTGAAATGCTCACAATTTCTTGAAATTTATCTTTGACAATTTCAAACATTTCCTGTTTGTGAATATAACCCTCTACTTTTTGTTTCGTCAAATAATAATCAAGGGAAAAATGGCAACTGATGGCAAGGAGAAGATTATCAAACCCGAATTCACATTCAAGATGTTCCAAGGCCATCTTGAACTGATTTCTAGTATCTGAGAGTTTAAGAAACACATAAACACTGAAATGCGAATCAGGATCGAAAACAACATTCTCGAATTGAATGCGGCGAATATATTCTATCAAATTCTTATTCGCCCAGCATCTCTCACTCATGAATAACTCCGATAAATGATTCGTGTTCCAAACTACACAAAATCCGAAAGTCATGAAGTGGGTCAGGATCGTACGTACAACGTTGGAGGATTGACTTTGTCGGGAGATAAAAAGAGAAGATTTTACGGGTTTCCTCAATTCACTTATGAATTGCGAGGGAAACCCATGGACATAAATAAAGCAATCAGACTGGCAGACATGGCCATAACGGAAAATGATCTAGCCAACAAATCTCTATCTCTTATTGAAGAGTATCCGAAATTCATCATCAAAAGTGCCCATGATTTCGGAGTCCATATATCACTTATTCATCGTGATACACTAAGTGTAGTGAATGCTTACATAACATTGTCCGTTGTTGAAGGGGAAAACAAACCAAGGACTCGAATTGGAATTGCTCAAGAAATACTCGAGTATTTCTTGAGCAGACATTTCAAGCATTGTTTTCCTGTGTTGGACATGAATGATGACTCGAATTTTATGATCGAGTCCATGATGAGCCGCGTTATCGCTCATCAAATCATAAAAAACAACGAATGGAAGAAGACTCGAATAGGTTCCATTTCTCGTAAAATCTACAGATTTTTCAAGAATGGAGAATTTGATAGACGGAACTTGAGATGGAAAGAGAAGCAAGTGGGCCGTCTTATAAAGAAGACAGTCAAACTAGCTACGGAGTTTGGATTCTCTTACGAAGATGTCGAGAGAATGATTCATCATGACATGGCACATAAAGTCATAGAAAAATGATTTTCAATCCAAGATTCTCTATCAATGAGGAGGCTATCAAGACTGCCGATTCTCTTGATAGACTTCTTAAAAAGAAACCGATTAGTTTCAATGAATTCGTAGAATTTCATACGATCCCGTATGTAAATGGAAGGGAGCTTGGATATAAGATAATAATAAACGATTGGTCATCAGCTACAATTCCAGAAAAACATAGGGTTATCTATTACATAGCCTGGGCAACCAATCGAAACTCAGATAATATTGTAGTTTATGATTGGTCAGAGGTAGCAGACGGATTTCCCGACACGACGAATTTCAAAATCACAAAAGAATCATATGAGAATAGAGTGTTTTTCAGTAAACCAGTAGAGGCAGCTCGACATATATACAAGATACTTCTTAAGTATATTGACCACATAAACGCAATTCATGTGGTGGCCGAATAAGAATGAGTACAAATTTCTATTGGAGAAGATTCAGGAGTTCGAGGAAAGTTCGGGTCTGGAGTGCCGATTATTCAATCAAAAGGCCTCCTGAGCAAATTCAACCAGAGTATATCCAAATAGACAGTATTGGAGCTCACATAGGGAAAAGGTCTGCTTCTGCCTGGAAATGCAAAACCTGTGGTCGGGCTTGGGATGGGGAGAAATTTCGATCCAAATCACGAATTGAACTCCACAATGGATGCTCCAAGCCTGACATATCAACTGGCTGTTCTTTTTTGTGGGCGGAAAATCCGTCCGAGGCAATTCCGATTCTTCTGGCCTATTCAAATTATCACATAGTAATAAACGAATACGGAGCATTGTTTACTGGGAAAGAATTTCTGAACGATACCGTTCTCTTTTGTGATATCCAGAAAACAAGCACTGTGGGGAGTGCCTTTTCCTAAGCTTTAAGAACGTGTCTAGCGTAAGAAGATTGAACTCCAAGGGTTGCTTCGTCAATTAGACTATCGAGGGGTATTCTCACGTTGGGCTGATTTTTCAGATATCTATCCATCACTTTTTCAATTTCTCCTCTCATCTCATCGAGAAACTTTCGATTCACAACCTCTCGAGCTTCAGGAGAATTTTCAATTTTTTCCCGTATTTCTTGCTGAATTCTCTTATAGTGTTCCCGAAATTCAGGAATCTTCAAAAAAGAGACAGGGTTAAAACTCGAATCTCCACGAAAGTGATCCCTGTAGCTGATCGAAATCATTTTAATGAGGGATCCACAGGAGGAGAATTCACTTTTATATGCTTTATGAGACCCGAATCGATTAACAATGACTATTTGAGTATGCCGATAATCGAATATGACTCGTTCTACATGAGTATCGGCTATAAGATCTTCGAAAGAAAGAAGACTCGGGCTCACCTAGATACTTTACTTCATGGAATCATTTATTCTATTCATTGCATCATGAAGAGTTCTAATAAGTTTCAAGCCTGTTTTCGACTCAAATTTTGTGGCTTCATCTAGATAATTATTAAGAAAAATATCAATCCCGCTTATTCTACCTTTCTTATCTCCAGGAAATGATTCCTCTCCAGCCAAAATCAGGAACTCATTCCAATTGCTACACCCCCAGATTTCATAAAGACTGTCTGAAGTCTCAAGACAGTTTAGAAATTTCCGAGCACTTTCTTCGGGCGTCGGATTTTTCAGGCCGCTCGATGGGTACTCAGAAATCGAAGAAGTTCTGACTTGATTAGATCGGGAATTGATGAGACGCTTGAAGAAGTCACGTAGTCCGAGCATTGTATCCTGTGAAGAACCCCGTGAAGGGAAAATCGAACATTGAAGGTGAAATACACGTCCCCAAGAGGTGTGTTCTCTTGAGACGAGTAGACATTACAATGTTCGATGATGAGACCGAGCTTCGAGTTGCCCGGATTAAGAATTTCTTTGACCTTCTTCAATTCTTCATGCACTGCGCCATAAAGATGGTCGTTCATCCGCATTCTCCTCTATACACAAAAGGCCCGGATAGTATCCAGAAGAGTCTTACACGCACCTCGACTGGACTTTTCCGAGCCTCAAATATGAATCGCTAAATGGAGTTCAAAAACGGGTGGGCCTCTGCAAGTTCTAGAGGTATACGAATTGAGAAGAGATATTTAAGAAAGATAGAATTCAAATCTTTCCGGCAGGCTTGAATTCTATCTCCATCCTCTTTAGGTGTCATGAGCACATTCAGTTGAAACCCAGAGGCAAGACTTCCTGTGAAAGTGGTCCACCATTCAAGACGATAGAGCATTTTATCGTCATGGGTAAATCCGGAGTTCCTCTCGATGAAATCGGAACGAAAGTTTTTTCCCACCCCGAAACCGTGCCGGAGAAGAGTGTCAGCAATTCGTTCCGCAAAAGGTTTGAAATTCAGTGCTGCAGGTACAAAACCCTGCTGAAGTAGGCTATTGGCAATTCGTTCTGCAAATTCAATGTCGGCCATGTTCCCTCAAAATTTAAATGAAAGGTTTTCTTCAACATCCGGAGGGCGACTTTCCTTTCAAGACGGGAGAGACGCTTTTTCTTTGGAGAATTATCGCGGATCCGAGAGAAAATTTTGCAGAGGGATTTGAGGACTTCGCGCATCACACTCTCCTTTAAAATTTATCTAGCCATTAAAATTCATTGGATTACAACTAGCAGTGATACGTATTCATCCATGGAAATTTTCTTAACATTCTTCGGGCAGCGCTTAAATCTATGCTGTTTGCATAGAGCCCGAATTTCAATTCTATCATTATTCCAATGAAATTTATAAAAATGCGTAGCCAGTTCCAGAGGCCACCTATGATTTTGACAATAGTGTTTATTCATTTAGAATGAGAAATGCGCGGTATTCCTCTTTTGAGATTTCCCCTGCAATAAGATTTATCGGAACGTGTCTGTCGCAGGCACCCCACATATCATTCCCACATTTAAAGAATCCAGTTGCTAGGGGGTATGGGGCGAAAATATGGGAAGAATGTCTGCATTCAAAGAGATTTTTCATTGTTTAAGTACGTGATTCATTACATATTCGTCTCGGGTCAGCTCCTTCCAGTTACCGGGGACAGGAACCATATAACATCTTTCGCACAGTGCGAAAACGGAACCACTTGAAATCATGTAAAATTTGACAGCAAGACGTTTAATTTGACTGCCATGAAGGGCACTATTACAATAAACTTCATTATTCATGAATAAATTGTCGAGTCATTCTAACTGATTCAAGAGATTGTGGGAGACAAACTCGTCTTGAGTGATCTCTTTCCAAAAATCAGGAATTTTTGAAAGTTTATGGAGATTGCAAAAAGCGCATACTCGAGATTGTGGGATGCCAAGTGATTCTGATGGAATCAGAAAATATACGACAGCTTCACGTTTTTGCTTATCTACGACCCCACAATCCCAACTGGTGCATTCAATTACCATAAATTAGCGGACCGAGTGCGATTCGAACGCACGGACCCTTTCGGGGTCTCCAATTTTCAAGATTGGCGGTTTCAGCCACTCACCCATCGGTCCATGGTCTGGTACGCAGGATTCGAACCTGCAACTCTGAGCACCCAAAGCTCATGCGCTAGCCAGATTGCGCCAGTACCAGATACGTGCACCTTACTATCGGTGCACAAAAATTTCAACCGGAAGTTTGCGCCTGACCCGGAAGATCAGGGTCTGGAAGGGTCGGAAGGCTATCTCGGACCAAGTCTGGTTTCGGAGGTTCAATCTGTGCCCAAACGAGCCTCTCGAGAAACAAACCTATGCAAAGATTTGTGAGATACTTCGGATTCCCATTGTGGATGGTGTGAGTTGAATGGACAATTCCGCCCACCTTAATGGTAAACTCCACCCATTCAGTGGGATCTTTCTTGAATTTCTCAAAAACAACGACCCGAGATGGATCTTGTTGGAGAATTCTTGCAGCTCCTAGATGTGCCACACGCCTAAGTCGCTCTTGGTATTTCTTCTCGTGCTCGTCCATTTCCATGATTTCCTATACCCGTTAGAGAGCCGAATTTCTCAATGTAAGGAGAAAAATGAAGGATGCATTTAATTCATTCAGACTAAGAGCCTTGCTCGAGGCCATGAAAGATAATCGGAGTCTAGAAAGAAATGATAGAACAGGCGAGCTACAACGTAACTCCCACGGGTATAAGAGCAGCATAACTATAAAAGATAGCGTGGAAGAAGCGATGCGAGGTATTACCATTCGTGTGAAATTTCAAACGAAACTAGACGTGCATCTTTTCAGTTATGAAGAAATGGATGAGGCATCGATAGAAGAGGCTATCACATATATTAAAGAAAATTATTAGGTAGGTGAATCAATTATGCCCGATATAATCGATTCACCTCTTTTCCGATGAGGTCTAGGACCTCGGGCTCCCTCATAAATCTCGATCCGTTGTGATTGCTACAATATCTTCGGATCATTGAAAATACATTTTCTCTAAGGTAATTCAAGACTAGTTCTTCGTACTCTGAACTGTTCTTATAATCTTGAATTGCCTTCTTAATGCGCTTTCTAAGTTCACAAAGGATTTTAGAAAGTTGCTCGACTGGAACGATCAGAGGATCGTTTGTCCGCACCGTTTTCACTACCCCGTTTTCACTCAGTCGATGCAGAAGAACAGAGATTCTGTTAGCGTCGGCGGGATGAAAATGGAAAACTAGTTCGTCATTCTCGAGAATGACTTTAATGTTTCCCTTACTCGGATTAGGTATTTGAATTTTCAGATCTCCATTAGTTAGAAGATCAAGTTCCTGCCGTTTCACCTCCATTTGATATTTTACGACTTTATTACGTGCAGACATGGGAATTCTTGGAGAGATCTTCGGACGAATGCCTTGTAAGAGTCCTCGTCCGAAGATCTCTTCGGCATGAGTCTTTCGAAGGATTTCCGAAGTTTATCAATGTCGGAATTTATTCGCATCTCGACAAACTTTCGGGATTCACCAACGGGGTCCTCAAGTCTTTTGAAAAGATCTTTCCTGAGAAAATGGATCTTCTTAACTACTTCTCTGAATTCTTTAGACCCGGTTCTATGATAGCCAGTAGTATCCCCATGAACAAAATAAATGAGAGAAGCACTGGGTTGGCAGTGCATCTTAGAAATAATTCCATCCGGAAATGGAGGTTCTCTCCATGTGATGGAATCAAGCACGTTGACAAGATGAAGAATTGCAGCTTCATCTGTTTTCGAAAAATATATCTTTGAAGACTCTATCAAGGTCTGCCCGAATTTCAGAAAGTACTTGGTCTTCACTCGGGACGCAAGAAGACCAACAGGCTCGAGACCCATGATGAAAGAAAAAACTCTCTTATGGTAGAGCCTTCTCTTGTCGTGGGTCTCGTCCGTTTTTCTGGAAATTCTCTTCAAACTAGTCATAACCGGTCAGGAGGGGCCATATAACATTCGTGGAAACAATCCTCTAGACTTATCGCGGCTTCCTCAGCGTTTCCCTTGAAGAAAAGCCACCCAGTGTCACTTTTGACTATCGTGTAGAAACCTTCATTCTTTGCGAGCTCAAAACACTTCGTAGCCATCTCGAATCCGTCATGAACTCCAAATTCAGCGATGGAGAGTTGTTCGAGAACCTTAGGGAATTTTCTCTCGTAATGTCTGACGAGTTTGCGGAGATTGTCATTTCCGATTTCGAGTTCGGCCATTCCGATTCTATCTAACTTCGACTTGGACTTTTCGGCCAGCTTCCACCCAATTCGAGCCATTTCGGCGAGGGGACGAGAGGCGAAATCTTTCTGGTTTTCAGGTGAGAGAGCATCGTGAACTTGGCAGAGCATGCTTGCAGTGAATGAATCGAGTAGCATACCTTCCATCCGTTTCGCCCCATCAGTCATTACGGAGCGGATCTTTGCCATTCTATCTCCACCCCTCTTAACTTTCGGGGTAGCTTTGACAGTTTGGGCGAGATCGTCACGATGAATTTGCTCAATCTCTTCAACAGTCTTCATGCTCATGTTTATCTCGAGAGATGAAAAAATTTTCTTGGGATTGACTAGACCCTATACGATAGGGTTTTCAAATATATACTACATAATCCGTCTTGGATCTTTCGAAGAAGCTCAAGAACCGTGTCTGGGGTTCCATGAAAGATATACACGTACGGCACGACACTGAGCAAATTACGAGACTCAGCGTATACGACATCTTTAAGAGGATTTTCGGCCAGACACTCCCCTAGAGTCACGAGACCTTGAACGAGACCAGAATCGAAGGGGTCAAGAGTCTTTTCGTATTGACGAGCAGCCAAAGGTTGCAAATCATACGGATGCTTCTTTTGAATTTCCTGAAGAATCTCAGGGGTTGCTTGATGGACTCTAACGAATGGGGATTTCATCGACGCCCCTTTGACTCGGCAACTGACGCCCACTTGTCTGCAATGCTTTTTATCTTTTCCAGTATCTCGGGGAGATTCTCCATTTTGCGGATAAAATCCCCGTCGACATGAGCGAGAGCGGAAGTCATAGCTTTCCCGGTCTCATATCCTTGAGATGAACTGAGAGTCTGTTTATTTACTTCCACGTATTTAAGGAGGAACTCAGCCTGATCATAGACAGAGTTAAGTATCCTACATGCTCCCCTGATTTGTTCAAGCATGGAAATGGAATTGACCTCCACACTTTCGCCTCTCATGTACACATCGGGTTTCTTCATTTATCCTCTCCCATGTAGGAATTTATCCTACATATTTGGGATAGCCTTCAGTTTCTCGAGAACCTGATCTGGGTTCCCATGAAATACATATATCCATTCAATTCCACTATCGGGATGTTGGATCTCTGCACAAACAACCTCTCTCACAGGGTCATTGGAGAGGAAATCCCCCAAGTTCAAAAGACCATGAACCATTCCTGTAACATAGTTCCCGTGGATCCTCCTGTATTGACATAGGGGATGGAGATACTTCCAATGACCCTTCAATGCGACCTCCTGGAGGATCTCAGGGGTCGCATTATGGACCGTAATAGGCTTTTTCATATACTCCAAAACCCCGCACATCTTTCGAAGGCGAGGTATGGCATAGAGTTCTCGAGTATATCCTATAACTTTCTTCGTTGGGGATCGTTCGAAGATGTTCTAGGGTTTCCTCAAGGTTTCCCCAAAAGATATAGACATGATTCCATCCGGTAAAGGGTTGAAACACCTCGGCACAAACAATGTCATCTTTACCATCCAGGTTGGAGGGAAGATTAACGAGCCTGTGGATGAGCCTAACTCCTAGTTCGTCGTCTCTACCTTTAATGAATTGCGCTACAACATTCTGATTACCATTGACAAAGCAGGGATGTTTCTTTGATATTTCTTCAAGAATCTGAGAATTAGCTTTGTGGACTCGAATCATGTTTTTCATACGCCTATGCCCCGGTCAACCTTTCGGTTGCCGGGGCATCAACGTCACCCCCTAAAGTCCCGGGGTTGGTGGGATCAGGCGGCCGAGAAGAGCTTGGCCAGGGCCTGGAGGCGTTCATCGTTCGGGTTCGCGGCGAGCATCTCGTCGCGCTCGTAGACGGCGAGCTGGCGGGTGTAGCGCGAGGTCAGCGTGCGGGCCTCCGTCATCTCCTCCACCGAAAGCTCACCCGAGGCCGCCTTGACCGCGAGTTCCGTGCCCCGCTTGGCCTGGCTCGCCATGAAACCCACTCGGTTCTTGTGAACCGTGGCGCGCATCTCCTGCTCATCCGTGGTCTGCAGATTGGCCAGGATCCGGAGGCTCCGGACGACGAAGGAGTCATCGGCGAGGAGCTGCGCGGCGATCTGGTTCTTGGTCCGGAAGGGGTAGTCGTTGCGCACCTTCGGAGCCTTCTCCTTCTTCACCTTCGGAGCCTTCGCAGGCGTAGCAGGCGCCACGACAGGGGAAGCCTCGGGGGCGGGGGTCTCAGCAGCGGGAGCCTCAACAGGCGCCTCACCGGTGGGAAGGGTCACGGGGCCCTCGACTGCCGGGCCCTCGGGGCCCTCGACGACCGGAGCGGGCTCCTCGACGACCGGCTCCACCGGGGGCAGCTCGCCCGCCACGTCCACCGAAAGCTCCACCGTCTCGACGACGGGGGCGGGCTCGATGGCGGGACCTTGGGGACCCTCGTCCTGAGCGACGGGCTCGGCGGTACCCTCGGGGGCGAGAGTGGCCAGGGTGGCGAGAGTGGCCAGCGTCAGGGCGGGCGAGGCGATGCGGACGTTGCGGCGGTTGGTGCGGGTCGACTTGCTGTTGTTCGTGGTGGTCATTTGTTTATCCTCTTTCCTGTCTTCTGTTATCGTGAATTGTTTTGGATTTTTCGTTGCGACGTCCCGGTGCCGACCTCCCTGTCTTCACCGTCACGCCGTCTCACATGTCCGGATACCTTGGCGGGTCTCGAATTTTCTGAGGTTCGTTCCCCTCCCGACCTCAAGGAGCACGAGAAAATTCGACAGGAAGTCTTGTAATTTCACGCGCGCCCGCGCACGTTCCTTAAAATGGCGAAAACGATAGACTGCGATTTCTGCCCCATCGTGAGAAATGCCACGAGGTTTTTCATAAACGCATTGGAAGATTATTTCGGGGTTTGCGATGTGTGCGCATGTCAGATAGACCCCAGAATGTGCAGAGAAGTCACTTTGGAAGAAATGCGTGCCTATCAAGAAGCACTTAGTATTCTATTCGAATAATCTTTGACGGATGGTCGAAGATCGTAGGGAAGAAAGAATATTCTGCTCGGAAGGCTCATGTCTCAATGAAGCAATGACCATTCTTAAAATCCATTACTCAAGCCGTTATGGAGGATATAATCGGTATTCCGGATATTGTGAATTTCATATTCATCTCGGCCGACATAAATTCGGTCGAAACATCTCTTCAGGTCATCTCACTAATGAATACTCTCTTGAAGAGTATAAAGCGATTCTGGTGTTGGAAGAATGATATTGAATAACTCTGCCCATACTGGACTTTGTTGGCTCTGTCACCCTAAGAAAACACCTGCAACATTTTATTACGAAGAAATGTCCGGAGTTTCTGGGTGCTGTGAAGACTGCAGAAATCATGTCTTCCAAGAGCGCTCTGAATTGAAGATCATTCTCAATGATGAAATTGAAGCCTTGAGAGTAATTAACAAATGATGGAGAATCAACTAAGACTCGGTAAATCGGCTAGGAAAAACTGTTGTTTCGGATGCGGAAGAATCGCCACTTTCTTTTGGAGATCGTCCGTCAGTGCCATATCTGGTGGATGTGAAGATTGCAAATCAGACTTCTCCACTATATACGGAGACATAGAAATGATTTCTCAAGAAGTGGTTGTGGCGTTTCAGGTTCTCATCGAATAAAATTTCGGCTAAAGGTTTGTATGAAACTTACTGGAGCAAGTCATGCTGGAATATGCGGTCGATGTGATACGACGGAAAACATAGTATATTCAGTGTGTAACATTTTGAGGGACACCAATACGGTGGAAGAGACAGTTGTCTATGCAGTTTGTAAGACCTGCATAGACAACTCATATTATAAACCCAATAGTCTCATAATCCGTATCAGAGACATGACTCTGGACGAAGTGAATGCATTGAGACTTCTCACCTGTTGAAAACATCGAGACCGATGAAGTAGTCGGAAGGGCGGGAGACAAGATGTCGAAATTTTCAAAATCGATTGAGAAGTGGTCCGAGAAAAGCAAAACGTTTCTCATTGTTGCCCTTCTCATCTACGCAGCTTTCTCAACCCCATTCGTACTCGGCCTCGTTCAGCCTCCAACCAAAGAAATAGTTCGAGTTTACGAACCTCAGGTGGGGTGTCCTCCACCTGAGCCCGAATCTGAGCTATCTAAATCGAAACCCGCAAAACCTGAGACGGTAAGAGCACGGACGAAAATACAAAGATTGTGACAATAAAACTCCCCATCCGGTCCTATTCAATTCTGAAGGGCAAGTGTTGGCTATGCGAAGGGCGAGGAGTCGAAAGGGGCGCATCGCGCTTCATGATGAGGGAAATGGGGGACTCGAAAGTTCGAATCCTATTCTCTCTATGTGCGTCTGAAGAAGTAACCGGTGAAGAAATATCTAGAGATGAGTTCGAAGCCCTGATTTCGATTCTCGTTTGAAAGGGAGCAATGAGATGGAAGGGAACAGGATTGATTGTAGTCTTGCAGCAGGTTGCAAGACTGAATCTACTCGATTTTATCGGGAAAAACAAGGCGGTGTTTTTGCTTGTTGTGAAAACTGCTGGACCAGACGTCGACTCACGTTCGGAAGGGGTCCTCTCGATATTATTTCTAGGGAGGAATACGAAGCGTCGCAAGTCGTTTCGCAGTAAAATGGAAAAAATTCATTGTAAGTACTCACATCTTGGCAGCGTTCTGATAGAAGCAAGCACATTCGTATCAGATGAGAAAGGAAGTTACGTCTATCCTGTCTGCGGAAATCATGCGGAAATTTTGAAACATTATTATTGCAGACAGGTATCCCGAGAGGAGTATGTCGCATTCAAACTTCTCGAGGAATTACACAGAAAAGATAAGTGTAAAGTTCTTGAAAATTAATCACACTTGTGGATATTGGGTCGGAAATGAAACAAATAGGTGCGGAGGCCCATCTGTGCTGTTTTTCTCCGCTATCGACACATCGACGAATGAAAGAAAAATGGCCTCCCTCTGTGATTCCCACAAATGGATATTCGATGAATACGGGGAAGCAAGAGAACCTATGAGAGTGACTCAAGAAGAATTTGAAGCGTACAAGGTACTTCAAGAATAATTTAAAATAATAGATTTCCATTGTAAACCAAATTCTAGCCGTCGTGGCTTGATATCCACTTCCGAAAGGTTTACAATGTTTTCTTACTTGCTCGGTCTATACGGTTCGTTCCGTAGATTTCTAGGTTATCCAGATCCTGCCGTTATTAAACTATCGGAGACTGATGAGGATCTTCGAAAGTATCAGGAGGCCATTAATAAAGCCTTCCGATCCCTTCCTTCGACCTATAGACCTTCTCATGTCTATAGGGATCCGATTAGCAGGACTGTTCTAGTGTGCGTGCTTGAGAATTTCAAGCTCAGTCGATCAGCGAATCTAAAGTATTCGTCCTATGTTCCTTTCACTCATGTCCCTTTGGATTTGAGTGACGATCATGGAGTTCTTGATCCGGATGGCTCAGGACAACGAATTTATGCTGTCCTGAGAGACGTTCCTTGGTTTTGAAATAAGCTCTCGATAACCTCGAGAGCATCATATTCCTCCCTTGTTATATGACCAACACATCCTTTGAACAAGGGAGGAGAACTCAAATGATTCTTGCATTTTACGGAAAAATGCACCTTAGTACCGATACGCGTCCTGCCGTATGCCCTTACTGAAAGTACCTTTTCCAGACATTTGAAATAGAATAGATCCTTCGAACATCGACTATTACGATGACGACATTGATGGAATTTCTGCGATTTCTCTATTCTATCATTCCACATGAACATCTTCCAAGTTCCCCATCACATTCATTGCACTTAGGAAGTTCTTCTGGAGGGGCCGGATCCCCTTTCTTCCACCAAGGCCAGGTTTCTACTTCGGCCGCAATTCCATCTACGTGGTCCCAAAAGGTCCGACTTTCCTCGGATTGAAGATTTTTCTCGACTTTCCTGCTCATATACACATTCTACACTGTCAATTTTCCGAATTCATGAAACAAACGCAGCAAAAATCTCACCGCTTCAACGGTATAACAAAATATGACGAAGCGAATCGTTGATGTCCTAATCGGTGATGGGGAAATTGGCACGGATGAAATTGGTTTCATCAAAATTTCTGACTACCCAGATATTGACGACCAGGACATGATTATTCGTGCGAAGTATTCCCAAATCTACGGGAAATTTGGCGACGTTCAAGTCAGGGACGGGAAAGTGTACTTCGACGATGGAAAATGAATCCGTGCCTGTCTTTGAAGAGGAGTTCGTGGATCTTCAAGAGAAGATAAGCATGGCCCTTACGTGCTCAAAAATGTCCTTTGAAGATATGAGGGCGGCGATCTTGAGCGCAACCGGCAAACGAATATCTGATGAAGAGGAGATGGACGTACTCCAGAATCTAAATCACGAGGATCTCATTCATCTAGTAAAAGAGCTGGAGTCGAATTGGGGGATCTCTGTCGAATTATTCAAGAAATGCTGGATCTTCTCGGTAGACTTCCTCTCAATAAGCAAAACCGAAAATGTTACATGGGTGGATCTCAGAACTTGACCTCATGTGAGGGTGAGGTTCATCCGTATCTGAGTGATAAGGTTCAATTCCTCCTATGTGATCTTCATGTCAGAGGAGTAAAAGACTGCACACTCATGACCATGGATGAATTTTTGTGCAGGGATGTAATTGATGAATAAATGTAGAGGACGTTCCCCGTATTTGTGTTCGGGAGACATGAAATTCTTTCGAACCAAAAATACGATCAAGGCGACTCTAACCATAGCAATTTGCTCCACGTGTGCTAAACATAACGGACCCATTATTGAAGCAGATTTCATCGAAATTTTTGAGGAAGAATACGAAGCCATGGTAGCAATAACGGAATGATTTGTCAGGGCCTAGTATGTACAGATATAGCTACCGTGGTTTTCCGTAACATACGTCTACCTCACAAGGTATACGCTTATTGTAAAAACTGTGCTCCTCCGAATGAGTATTTCGGGTCCACATTTGAGGTTATTTCTGAGGAAGAATTTGAAGCTGTGAAATTGCTCAATGAATGAACTATCCAAATATCGGTGTGGTGTGGGTTGCGGAGAAGACCCAGTTTGCTTTGCAGTCTTCGACAGAGGGAACATAATACCACTTTGCGAGCATTGCAAAAAACTCTGTGGCGTGACTCGAACCACCAATGAAGATGACTTTATAACGAATCAGGTACTCAGGGAATGGCCTCACATGGAAAGTTTGATGAGGAAATTATGGAAGAAGAAAACTCTCCCATTAACAAGAATGTGAAGTCAGGGATTCAATATCTATCGGAATTCTTGACTTTCTTGGAATCTTTCGGAATTCCAGCTCCAGCGGAAATTATTATCTATGAGAATGAGATTTTCTTTAAATATCCGTTCTCGTTGTCGGAAAAAATTGATGGTTGGGTGGACCTTCGCACCAATCTAATAACATTTAGTTATTTCAAGATGGGCAAAGTTGGACGCAAACCGAGTCATCTCAAGAAAACTACTGTCCATTGCACCTATCAGTACAAATGGGAAACAAAACGCGTTGTTGGTATGGATCCGGACTCTGTAAGGGGAGAGTCAGATACTGGAAAATGAAGGGTTCCGTGCCAGAATTTGACTTCGTTTATTATGTTCTATGCGATCATCATAGCTCGGAATACGGAGAAAAATCAAAAGTAACGAAACGGGAATATGAAGCCTGGGAAATGGCGATAGACATACTCCTTGAATTAATACATCATGAACTATTTGATTTTGAAAGCCATTGACCATTAGGTATCGATGATGCGAAAATTGACCTTTCTCCTCGTTATGATGGATCAAGAGAGAATCCAAGGAGAGGTCAATGAAAAAGTTTCTTTTGGTCCTGGCGATGTTCGGTCTGGTTGGTTGCTCGAATGAAGGTCCGCAAATCTCGGAGCCTGATCTTCCTACGGAAGCTGGATCGGCCGGCAGTGGAGGGTTCGAAATTGAACCAGTTTCTGGTTTCAACGGAGGAGGGGGATCGGCCGGAAGTCCTGAGACTGAGGCAGGTTCGGCAGGTTCGGCGTCGATTCCTGAGCCCCCCAAGCCGGCAGTCGACTTCTGCCAGGCAACGTGCGAGAAGCGGGGCGAGTGCAACCCAAAAAATGGTGGAATCAAATCTTGTATCGCCGAGTGCGATTTCAACCTGGAAGACAGGATGGAGATTCCCGCCGGTGCAAACCCACTTCAAATGCGCCAAGATTGGGTGGATGAAGTTGCAGAGTGCTTCAAGAAGTCCTCTTGTGAGGATGTGAATTCGACACTATTCGACGGTAACGACGCTGCGGGCGAGCGGTGCGCCCAGACAGCTTGGGCGAATCTGGTTCCTTCCGAGACTATCGTCGCATTCTGCAACAAGGTTGCTTTGGCTTGTTTCCATGAAACTCAGGATACGGCGTACAACTGCATCGAGAACACGAAGTGGGTAGATGAAGAAACTGCCCGGAATCTTCAAAGTGGGACCTGGTTTAACTGTGATATTCCGGGCAATAATATGATTGATCATGCGAAAAAGCGCCTCGGATTCGACCCCTTCATTCCATGAATGTCTATACTCCTTCAGAGCTACCTGCGGTGGCCCCATGAAGTTTTACAGGGTCTGGTTTGAAGGATCCGGTCCTGTTCCGAGAATTTTCTGTGAACACCATAAAGCCCACGTAATTAGATATAGCCAAATCTTGAGCAAGATGGAAGAATCCACCCTCGAGGAGTATGAAGCCATGGCAATTATGGTAGAATGAAAAATCCCGAGGGAAACCTCGTAATCGAAGACATGACGGCATTCGATAAGCTTTCCTGCGAGGACATTCCGGAAGACGACTTTGACTACTATGAAAGTCTTTCGGAAGAAGAGAGAAGAAACTTCGATGATGGTTGGAACGAAGCCGAAATCGAAAGAGACCTCCGTGACGAACCTCAGACGAGACTTGACGAAAACGAAAACGAAGTTTAAAATCTCGAAGCCACCCGTGACGTGCCGTTGGCGCGCTGCACGTACAGAGCCCTGGTAGGGAAACTTGCCGGGGCTCTGGCGTATTTGGAATTTACAAAACTTGATGGTTCTAAAATGTTTTGTGGAGAATTTTTATTCGGAAGAATGTGAGGGATCAATAAACTACTGCAAATATACGTCGGGGTCCGGGAGAGTTTACTTCAGAACTTATTGTAATAAGCACACTAACGAAAGATACACTAGTGTGAAAGTAATCACTCAGAATGAATACGAGGCAGGAACAGTTTTGCAGGAATTACTTTCTACAGTGAAAATTTCTCTGTGTGCCAGACAAAGACGTTGCCCTTGTTTCAAGAAAGCCACTGATTTCATGGTTGTAATGGATTACATAGACGAGCATGAAATCATTTATAGCTACTGCCATAACTGTCTTGGTGCAATGAAACGGGAAAATGGCATAAAATTCATTAGAAAAATTCAGGAAGAGGAAGTCGTAGCCATGGAGGTTCTCAACCAATGAAATATGAATGTGAGTCTAAAGATGGATCTTCATGTTCCGGTCCCACGTGTTTCTGGAGATTTGCAGGTGGCACGATAGGAATTAACTGTGAAAAACATTTCAATTCGGGAATGCAATCAGGTTTCGTAATGAAAAAACTTGTCACTAAAATTTCCGAAAAAGAGTATCTTGAAGTCCTGACCTCTCAAGTTATCGGAGATTGATCTGCGAAGTTACACGTCGGGAGATTTCTCGACTGAGAGAATGTAGGGGAGGACCTCTCTATTATTCAACTCTGGAAAATGGAATTCGAGTTGAAAAGTATACTTGCATGTTCCATTTTAATCAAATGTCCATGAGATTTCTTAAAAGAAGTCGATTCGCACTCTCTACTAGAAAGAGATATAGCACTTTCCGACATGGAACTTAGAAAGTGCTATATGGGGAATGGGTATTTCGGGCCGTGCGAAGGAATCATTATTTATTATAGAATAAAAAGTGTTATTCATGAAGGATACGTCCATAGATCGCTGTGCAAAATTCACTACGATGATTGTGACGTACTTGGGAGTGACACAGTAATAATTTCAGAAGAAGAATTCATCGCGGGGATCTTGCTTGAAGAATTACAATGAATGTCCATTCGCAATTCCTCCTTGTACTAAAGAAATCGTATATTTTCATTTCCGAGACGCAAATCCTGCCTTCAGACGTGCTTGCGATAGACATTTTCAAAAGCATTACGAATCGAGGAAAGACAAAATTTCCCCGATTTCTGAAGAGGAATACAAGAAATTCTTCATAATTTTGGAAGTTCTTCGAAAATTAATCTTTCCGACTCGTACGTGGAAATGAGTAGATGAAGAACTCAAAATGCAATTATCGATTCAAGGATGATGACTGTCTAGAGGAGATAATTTATATTCATATAATCGTCCCAAACAACCACCTTCTCTACTCCAGAACTAACAACGGGATAGCTTATAAGTCCCTTTGTAGGAATCATTTCGAGCACTTTGTTAGCATTGGGAAAGGAGAACAAGGGGAATTTATAGAGGTGATTTCGGAAGATCACTTCAAAGTAGGAGTAGTTCTTCTGGAGTTAGAGATGAGTGAAAATCCGGATTGTGATTGCAGAATAAAAAATAAATCTTGCGAAGGAAATCTGATCTATTTTAGAATGATTGTGCCAGAGAATCATTTCTTTTATGACAAAAATAACGGTTGGTATAGATCATTCTGCGAGAAACATTTCAATACACACGATCCGAATGATTTTCAGATTGAGATAGTTAAAAAAGAGGAATATGAAGTTGCTTCGATCTTGGACAAGTGAAAATCAAGACTGACCGAGTGTAAGAGAGAACAGGAATTGGGAACTCCGGGGAGGATGGCGGGACGCCGCCAGTCACAAAGATCCGGGGACGTACCTCCTAGTCAGAGGGTAAGGCTTGAGTAACTCCCTTTGACGACCCCCTTACTTTCTTCTCACAGAAGGGCCTCATAAGCCTGGCAGAAGAAAGTGAGGGGCTTTTTTGGGTCATAACGCTCTGGTCGAGCTACTGGTCCTTATAAGGCCGGTGGGAGGGTTCGAGTTCCCTCATGACCCACAAAGATGAATTGTGTAAGATGTCACGGCGACTTCACCCCCGTGAACATTCTGCAGAAATACTGTAGTAAGAGATGCTATTCGAATGCAAAGCAGATAAGATATTCCAAGACACGGGAAAAGAAAACCATGTCTTTGTACGTTCCGATCTCCAGAAACACGTAAGGGAGATGTACAAATGATTAATGTTGACCCAAAGAAGTACTGGAGAGGTGTTTTCTTTAAACTACTGGAAGGAATGCTGAGCAAACAGGGGTTCGTAAGAGAGGCAAGGAAAATCGCCACTGAGGCAGTGGAATTCCTCGAATCTAGGAAACCCTATGAGGATGAGGTTAAGGAACGGGTTTGGAGAAAACTTTTCCTGCAAAATCTTAATGGAAAGGGGCTCGGAAATTCTGCCACCGTAACAGTGGCAGCGGAATGTGCAGGTGAGGCGGTGGAGGAGATCTGGAATAATAAGAATGATACATCCATGTCACCATATTTCGAAGGGTTTGCTGAAGACCCTGAGCCAGACAACGTCTGGTAGTTTAATTAGGTGGTCCGACAAATTCGGACCACCTAATTAAGGCGGTTAGAGGTAGGATAGTAGGCTAGCGGTCTTCGAGCCGTAACCCTTTTTAACGGGGCCGAAATTCGTCCGGACGTGCAACTCTCCGGGCCGCCACCATATCTTCTATGAAACATCATCTTAGAAATCTCCATGAAATTCTCAAAACTGCAGTCAAATGGGACTGTTTCGTAGAGACAGGGAAGACAGAAGAGTTCTTCAAGCGTGCCGTTTCGACGCTTGAAGAACTCAGGGGCGCTTCCGACGCGTCTGACTATAATGCACTTCAAAGAATTTTGAAAGAGTTCTTTGAAGAATATGACAAGGAAATCGTAGAAGAAGTGCTTGAAGAGTTATACGATAGAAGGGTACAGCTTTACCACCATTAAATGCCAATCATAGAAAGAAACACCGCTAAATGGATCTGTGGTCACGTGGATGAAGAACCAGTTTATGTGAAAACTGGAATTGGGATACACATAACATGTGATAAATGCTTTTCAAGCCGGTTTTCATCGGTAAGAATTTCGAAAATTTCCAAAGAAGAATATGACGCCACAGAAATTTTGGAGTCATAGAAATCGTTATGGATTGGGAAAAACATAAATGTGATTATTGTTCCAGTGTTGGATACAAGAAGTCATTCTTTTACAGGGAAAAGAATGCCCGCCATTATCTTATGTTTTGTACTTCTCACGTTCCGATTCCAAGATCCAATATAGTTGATATTGAGATAACGGAAGAAGAATTTGTAGCGGGGAGGGTGCTCAATGAATGAAAGTGGTTTTTGTGAATACGGGGAATGCTGTGAGCCTGCATCTATTTATTATCACATAGAATGCAATGAGAAATTTGGAAAGTTCTGCACCGCCCATTGGCAGATATCGCACAATCCGATTCAGGCTGGAGTTTATGGAATCAAGGAAATAACTCAAGAAGAGTATAATTCCCTTCTTATCATCCATGAATGAGTGTAATACCTGCCGAAGGCCCGAGTTTTCCAATTATAGATCTTCAGATTTGTCTTATGTTCGTAGAACGGTCGGCAATAAGACATGTGAAATAATTTGCCCGACACATCTTAAAAAATACGGGATGTACTTTGAAATTATATCTAAAGAAGAGTATGAGGCGCAAAGAGTCATCGAAGAATGAACATTTGTGAATATGGGCCTTCTGGTATGATTAAATGCCAGGAAGAGGGAGTGAACGTCTATCTAAGGCCATATTACGGAGGTACTTATCATTGGTACTGTGAGGAGCATTCTAAAATAGCCGAGCTTCATTACAAGAAAGCCACCATAGATGAATACGAAGCCTGGATAATACTGAGTTCTTAGGCTCGATGATGAAAGTGAAATGCATAACTGATCGATGTAAACGAGATGCGCAGAAGTTTTTCGTCGATCCCTCGCCGCGGGCAGAAAAAACAGATATAAGATGTTGGGCTCTGTGTTATTCTCACGCAGTTGTATTTAAATGGAGTTACTGGAACAGTATTAAAGAAGAAGAGTACGTGGCCATGTCTATCCTGGATCAGTGAAAAGACTGGAATGGTAGCTCAGTCGGAGGATCTCATAAATGATAGGTAAAGACTGGTGGTGTTGTCCTGATGATGATAACAAAAATTGTGATGGTAAAGACTGTCCAATCTATCTACGTGATACAGAAAAAGAGGAAGGTTTTAAATATTACAGAATTTGTAAGAATTCGAAGGATTCTTACAATAATCCTCGGTTCAAGTTTGTGACAAAGGAAGAGTATGAAGCCAGTCAAGTTCTGAAAGTATGAAATCGGGTCCTTAGCTCGAAGGTCGAGCTTTCGGCTTTTAACCGAACGGTGAGGGTTCGATTCCCTCAGGACCTACTAAGTAAGATCCAACATGTTGGATCTCAGAATCTGCAAGAAATGTAACGCAGAGAAAGATCTTTCTGAATATCATAAAAGAAAATGGAGAAAAGATTCTTTCTTCCACATTTGTAAGACATGTTCCAACGAGATACGGAAATCTCGTACAAAAGCGAAAAGGGATCTTCAACCGAAAATAATTAGGATCGATCAAGAGAATCAAAGAAAACTGTGTCCGAAGTGTGATGACTGGAAACCATTCTCGGAATTCTCCAAGAATAAAAGAGAGAAATGTGGCATATCCCCGTATTGTAGGATATGCTACTCTTCAATGATGGTGGCAGTTAGAGGGCTCAGAAGATCTCGAATGAAAGGTAATAAGATAACCAACGATCAGTATGAATTTCTTCTTGAGAAATACCTGAACAAATGTGTCTACTGTTTCTCGCTGGTGAAATCAGGTACGAATCTCAACTGGGATCATTACATACCGATCGCACTTGGTGGGGAAAATTCTTTGGGGAACATTGTACCATCATGTTCATCTTGCAATAACAAGAAAAATAAAAGAACTCCAAAGGAGTTCTTTTATTATGTTATGTCTACGAAATTCCTTTGGTTCTCCACTAATGAAATTGACATGCGATGCTTGTAGTAGAGAACTCTCAGATAAACAGGCTCTCTACTACAGATCATTCCTCACAGAAGGTAAGCCATATAGAGTGTGCAATTTTCATACATCCTTCCGTGACGAAATATCGAGGGAAGAATACGAGGCCCTTCAAGTAATTGACTCATTATTGCAATTGCGAGAGAAGGGCTGCCCGTTTCCTGTGCGATGAGGTAATGCATATTTGTGTGGCCGTATGTCCTGCACATTTCAACGTGATATGTGGGCATTATTCAGGGTATAGAGGAAAAGAAAAAATTCCACCTATCTACAGAGAGATCTCTGAGGAAGAGTACGAATCGTATCTTGTCCTAAATGATTGAATTTCCTGATTTTTCGTATCCGAGCAAGAACGAAGCATACATGAGTCAATATCACCTTCTCATGACTTGTGTACCGGGACCCCGGAATGAATGTGCTTGTAGAATGTGGACGAAGGACTGCTCTTCGGACCTCTTTCTCATGAGACCTCTCTTGGTCTTGGATTTCATAGGATACGAGAAGACATTCCACATTTGTAGAAATCACATGACGAGTCTCATCACAAGTCAACGGGGAGATGAAATCGAAATCGTTACTCCCGATCAATACGTGTCAGAGTGGGTACTGGGGCAATGATTAAAGCTTCGACAAGCGAACTCGAAAGAAGAGAAAAGAATGCTAGAGAGAATCTCGAGAAGCATACGGATTTGCTTCGAAAGCTTGCCGAGATTACCTGGTCTGACAAGACTGAGGAGTATGAAAAGAAAATAGCCTCCCAAGTTCATGAAGAAATGATCATGGGCAAAAGAGCCGGAGGCATGTCGAGGTCTGAGGCAAAGATCATTGAGACGGCTCTTCGCGCAATAGGATCACCTCAAACTAAATTCATCGGAGAGATTGGAGAAGAATACAAGAGTATTCCTGTCATTTACGAAGGTGGTCCAGTGTTTAGACAGAACGGGGAGTCTAAACGAATGGCACGATTTAGAGTGTCAGACGGACCATTTCTTGGAGGTCTACTCGTATGGAATGCGTATAAAGATATCACTCAGAAAAAGGGTGACTTGAGGACTCCAATCCGAATCGGAGCCCCTTATTTCATCACTTTTCGGGTTCGTGGCCATAAAGTCTACAATAAAATCAACCAGACTTTTATTGGCGAAGTCCGAATCGACTGAAAATTTTTAGAGAATTTGTGTATTTGGAGTCAGGAGAGAAACGATGCGACCCTGGCCCAGTTACGATAACTTTGAAGACTCCAAATGCTTTAACTGCAAGAAGGTCCTCTCAAGCCCATTCCAAACCAGTGGTCTACCTCATGGACACGGTGAATGGAAAGGTCAATGCACCGGGAAGAATTCTTGCGGGATGATTACCTGGTTTGATCTTAAAAAGTAGTGGAACTCGAGGAACTGCCGGGCGGCTGGTGGAAGGCTGAAAGAATTCGCCCGCCATTCAATCGATACGCGATAGCTGAAACGCCAGAAAAGGCGGCTATTACGCTCGAAATGTCAACGTCATATGACAGACTCTGCGAGATGCTCGAGTCTCTTCCGTTGGATCCCATCCAGCATCCATTTGAGGAATATGAGTAAATTTCGCAAGTATAAAAAGAAGCCTCCCGGAAGAAAACCTCGGAGCTTCCTGTCTTTCTTTAAAAAAGAACTCAGAATTACGTGCTCGAGAAGTAGACTCGAGGAAATCAGAGAAGAAATCGATAAGGTCATTAACTCTGCTTCGTACAAAAGTCATGAAAGGTTCTCGGACCTCGGACATCACGAAATAGATAATATGGACGACCTCGAGTCCGCCTCGAGGAAAATGGAGGAAATACTTAAGAATAAATAGAATGAGGGTTCGAGAATTTCGGGGCGCCTGTTGTAATGACAGGTGCCTGCTCGTGTTTAAGTTCAGAGCCTTACAAATCAATCATCACTAGTACCTAATGAGGTCCTGAATCGGTGAAACTTAAAAACTACTACGAAACGGTCGTACTACTTCATGAGAAACACGACCGCTTTGTTCAGCATCTAACCGGTAGAACTAGTTTTCCAGGTGGCTCTTTGAGATTCATTAAGATATACGATCTTAAAAGAGATATCAGGTCTGCACGGGTGACGGCATGAATAAAAGATATTCATGCCGTCACCAACTGTGGATGAAGACCCCCAGCTGCCGGAATCTAGACCTGGTTTACTTCTCATTCGGGCCGATCGTATCGATACGTTGCGAATACCACTTTAATCGACTGGCTAAAGAGAACCTCAAGAGAATTTCTCAAGAAGAGTATGAAGCTCGAATAGTGTTGGCGGATTTACCGAAGTTTTGAGAAAGGGTGGTCTGGCATGGACGGATCTTGGAAAGTGGAAAAGAAGAGCACCCTTGAAATGATAGCGAACGGACTCCATGTCTTGGGCCAGGCGAAAAGTCCTCTCTCGAGAGCCATAGAAAAATCATCTCAGGTCAAAAGTAAGATCCGGAGAGCGAGCGGAATCTACCGAATAGAATTTAATGAAGAAACGCAAAATCGCCTGCCAAATGGCGAGTGAATCTCGCTTCGAAAGTGAATGTACAGACGATCTCATCCCATTTCATTGTGGTGACGGTAAGTCTCCTTCAGACAATGGGGTATCTTATTTCATCAGATGTCGATATCATTTTCTCTGCGTAAGTCCTAAAAACAATCCGACAGAAGTGTCTTGGGACGAGTATAACGCAGTTATAATGCTCGAATCATGACTGTCCATAAATGCGTCGTTGCGGATCAGTATTCTCATATATGTATTGGTCCACTCGTTTTTTACAGGTTCTCACACGAGATGCACATTTATGTTCGATGCAAAAGACATTTCGATATTATCGCAAAAAGCATTCCGTGTCGTGAAATCTCACAAGAGGAATACGAAGCCCAAATCGTAATTTCAGAGTAGGGTTGCCGGAATCTAGACCTTTCCTCAAATTCGGGGAGGAAAGAAGTAGAGAAAGATGCGACCCATGAAATGTGAATTTGAAAAAGAAGTTCTCTTGGCCATTCTCTACGCAATGACCAAGTATCCGAATAAAGAATTCAGGATTTGGGCTCAAGGATGGATACGCGGCCAAGAGAGAGACTACGCGAGCGTTCAGAACATCGAAGAGGTAATCCTAGACGACCTTTATAGCTTCGACATCTATAAAGGGATTCCTAGCCGAGAGTCTCTTTATGCAAGGGATTCAGCTCTCTGGGCAACTGAGGCTGCAAAAGCCTTGATGATGAAACAATACGATCTTGTGAAAGTGCACGCCAACAGGGCAATCATGTTTGCGAAAGGTCACAATCCACTTTAATCTTAGTAATGTAGTTTTATGATTAGAACTAAGCCTAGAAAGAGAAATTCAAGAAAAAGTGTAAATTCAATGAGTCTTGAGAAGCTTCTCTCCCTCGAGGCCCAGGAGGGAATTAGAAGGGATATTCTTGAGATGGTCTCCGGCCCTGACATTGAGAGAAGCCCTGAGATGAAGCGTGCTCTCTCGAATATGAAATTCAAGAAAAGCACACTCATGCAGGCAAGAGAACTTGAGAATTCTCTCTCCAATAAGGGGGTTGTACTCACCTCGACGGAAATAAACGGGATAATAGCCTCCCTATATAGTTCTCTATCCCATGCACTTAAGAGAAAAAGCGATGTCGCGAATGAATCAGTTTCCAACTTCTTCCTCCGAAAACGACCCTGAAGATTTCGATTTCTTCCAGGAAGGCGACGTATCTGGAGAGGATCCTCTCCAGATACGTGAAGCCTTGAAATCAATGGGAAAAGAGGGTGCTGCCGATGATGGCGAGAAATTTGTCGAAGAAACCGTGAGAGAGCACCCTTTCATGGAAAATATTTTCAAAGAACAAGAAGTTCTTGGAGTTTTGGAGTCTTAAAATGAATGATTTCCACGAAGCTTTGAAGAAAGCCCTTATCTCGGATGACGAGAGTGAAAACGCTCTGATGGAAGAACTCGAGTTTGAAGACTTGCCCAATGATATAATCGAGAAGGCAACTCGACAAATAATCGAGTCATGAAAAGTTCTTCATCAATTAATGCATCCATACGAAAGGCTGTCCAGGAGATCGCGGAAGAAGAGGACAAGAGACTTTTCATGATCCTCGACACCTGCTGTGATCTCCGTGAAGAAATGCCGGATGAACTTAAGGAGTTCGCTATCCGATTCTTGGTACTCGATTCATGAGTGAACTTTTCGAGAAACTCGAAGATGAGGTCCTCGTGGACGTGATGACCTTGGAAGATATGAGAGTATTCGAAGTCCTCCAAGGTCATGCCTTGTCCGAATCGGACAAGGCAGACATACGCAAAAATGTCGAACTTCAAGTTCGACTTATCAGGATGAAGAAAAGAGAACTTGAAGTATTGTATGTTCTAGAAGAATGACTTGCACTATCTTCGATTCGTTTAAAAAACTTCTCCTGGGTGAATTTCTACAAGATGAAGTTGTCGCCAAGGAAGCTGAAGAACAGTTTTTTCAGAATATTTCTGAGGACAGAACCACACCGTGTCCGGACGACAAATACATGGATGATATTTTCGAGGCCTGTGAAGTCCTAGAAATCTGAAAGTTCGAGTCCCCGATGCGTATTTGAACGCAAATGGGAGACGTCATTGATCTTAAGCCGAAAAAAGGCCCGAACCTGGTCATCATCAAAATGACCGATGAACAATATGCTATACTCAAGGATATCAAAGACAAAACGAAAATAACATCGGACGCCGAAGTATTCAACAGTGCGCTTCTCCTATATGGAGAACTTTCGAAAGTGATGGGTTATCTTCTGAATGAACGACAGAAGGTAATCCAAGCAATGAAACTCCAAATGTGGGTCTGGAGTCGAAGGGCGCAGGGATATCAGACCGCTCTTCTAAACGCCCATGAAAAAGTTCAAAAAATTTTCTATGAAGACGAAGACGGAAATCTAAAGGAAATAAACCCAAGGTTCTGAGCATGTTGAAAACGAAATTCTGGGTTGAAGTTGTCGGGAAAGAATCAGAAGGGAAGCTTCATAGAAGGGTCTATGAAGTCCCGTGCAGTAATGAGAAAGAGGCAAGAGAAGCTGCACGGAAGGTTCTTGAGGCGAAAAACGAGCCACAAGGTTCGAGGTCCCGAATTTCGAGCATACCTCCGGCTCCGAATGAACGACCTCGGATTTTTGATTTTGTCAAAACCGACCGAGGTATTCTTCCCATCGTCCAATGAAGCCGATCACGTCAAGAGAAGCCGACATTTTGGTTTATATTTCATCTTCGGAAATTGAAGCCAGTATGCAGGAGTGGGCTTTGAGTCTCTTCAAAGAAAATACGCAAGCCAGAGATATAGCATACGCAATCCTATATCCTGACAAGAGAACTCATTCGGAAGCCTCTATGTGGGCAGCCTCAGATTTCCAGAGGTGGGCCAAACAGATGAAGGTGAAGAAACCATTCTCATTCGAAATACGGGAATCTGTATCCAAGGGATTGGATGAGTTGACTATAAGAAAGGTTCTTGAAGAATTATGTTTGAACAGCCTGACTTTCCTGACATGATGATAAATAAAATCCGAATCGAGCTCGGTAAACTAGAAAGTGAAATGGGAGCTTGGAATAGATTCTTCGCACGAATCCAGCAGTCACTGAAAGAACTTCAAGATCCAATAGAGATAATGAAATCGGAGAAACTTCTTCAGTCTCTTGATCCAAGACTTCGAGTTAGAATATCATTGACTAATAGTCAAAATCAGTCAAATCTATACCTTCAGACGACCATAAAAATCCAGGAAGTTGAAGATATCCAACCTACTGACGGGTCACCGAATACCTACGAGTGGATAACGGCGAAAAATCATGATGAATTTCGTGAAAAAGTTCTTCTCGCTGTTCAAGCAAGAGCCCGAGAAGTCATCGACGAGTAAATCTCTATCGTCGGTCTCTCCTTCATGTACTTAACAATTTCGTCGGATTTTTTCTTCATATAATAATCGTTGTCATCTAGAGAGTCTCGGAACTCCTGAACAAGGTGTTCGCTCGACCCGATAGGATCTTCCCCTATCCAGTCGATATTATCACTCTCCAAATTTTCTTCGAATGCGTATTTACCGTATTCGGGAGATGAATTCCAGGAACCTTCACCTGTGTTCAGTTGAATCTCAACCTCCCATTGAAGAAATTGGCCTTCACGCCCAAGAAATTCAATGTTCCCTACCATGTCTGCCATTGTTTATATGAAGACTCCCATGATTTTCTGAGCGTAGAAAAATCTGAGAATTCCATCCGTATTGAAGAATGTGGTTAAACCAAGCCCGAAGGGACGTCGAAAACTGAGAACCCTTTCTCATTATCGTGAGATGAGGGAATCACAAGAAATTCTTCGTCAAATTTGTGGGTCCCGAATCATCATTCATTGGAAGAATGAGGGTCGGGGGTGGGTTCCAAGAGTAGCCGCGGAAAATTTTGAAGGAATCAAGAACGCTTTTTCTTCACGTTCTCATGACATGTTTCGGGATAAGATTCGGGAAGTTATCTTGAATCAAGCAAAAGAAGTTCTGGAAGAATAAAAGTAAAACAATCACCAATTCAATTAGAAGGAAAAATTCAAATGGGCAAAACTTTCGAAATCCGCAATCCGAACAAGAACTCTCGTAGCAACCGTCCCAGCAGGGACAAATATCGCGATAACTTCGAGATGGAAAAGGCTATCGAGCGAAACCAGACTCATCGGTCTCGAGTCTCAGATCGCCAAGACCGAAACACTGTGAAATTCTGACATCCACCGCGTACTAAACCAGACAAGAGTTTTCAAGGAGAAAATCAATGTTCAAGAAAGTCTTCGTTCTCGTTCTGAGTATGACAGCCCTCGCCTGTTCTCCGCTCGATGAGCTTCAAAAGGAGAATACGGACGAGAATCAAGAGAACCTGCAAATCGAAGATCCGTACCTCGGAGGTTCGTCCCGAATCTATCTCGAACAGGCGGTCTCTCAGATTGATTCGGATGAACCCGGAGACGCATACTCGTGGCTTCGGCAACTTCAGGCAGCGGCAAATGTCACCCAACCGCCGGCCAACACTCAATTTCGGATCATGAAGCCTTACCTGGGTGGGTCTTCAAGCTTCTACGTGAGCCGAGCCATGGGTCTGCTCAAGAATGGGCACCAGAGTCAAGCTCGAGAGGTCCTGGAGACCCTTCTCCGGACAGCCATCGACGTCTAATCAACGAAAATCCAACGACAAAGTGATGTAAGGTGAGGCCAGGGAAGTTTCCCTGGCCTCACCTGTTTAAATGATAGAAAATTTTCTCGGGATTCGTAAATTCGCCAGACTCGTTGCAAGTCCAAGCGACGCATCCAAGATTGTCATCCATACGGAAAATTATGCGAATGTGTTGAAATATGGAAGGTATGATGGGACTTTCTATCCGGAAAGTCACACAATGTTCCTTAAAATGGGAATTTTCGGATATTTTGATTTTTCGGAGGGGAAGATTACGATCTATGTGTCTAAGGATGAAGGTCTGAAGGGGAGGATTCGATACGAAGGAAGAACATCAGGAATTAGTGTAATTCCTGAAGTCTCCAATCAAGAAATTCGTGAATTCACCAGGGAGCGGGAAGCCTGCGAAGTTCTTGAAGAATAATCTTGAATTCAGGGTTTTTCTCAATGAAGAGAAAAACCAATGGACAGCAGAGGTAATAGGGAATGAAATTCTATCTTTCTCGGATTACAGTGCAATTAACGCGCTTCAGGGTCTAATGGGACTTATTGCTTCGAAAAATCCAATAGAGGATAATATAAAAGAATACATAAGAAAGAAGCTTTCTTCGTCCAGGAGCGAAATTGACGCAGTCTTCCTCCATATTGAAAGGAAAGTTGCTGAAATTAATATCCACATGTCCACGGCTGAACATGAATCTCCAGCCATAGATGTAGCATTCGATATCGAAAACGAGATCCAAGGAATCGTTCCTGAAGGATGTGAAGTATCACTCAAGATTGAATACCATCAGGGTCGAGGACCAAGCATGAGATATGGAGGACTAATCTGGCATAAGTAGTGTGCATAGTGGCTTTTAAAATCATACGTCCGATAGTCGATGAGAATTTCACGGACGTTGTAGTTACTGTCATAATAGATGAATTTTATTATTTCAGTCTCCCGGTTCGAGAAAATATGTGCAGAGACGCGAAATCTAATTTTCAAGATTTCTATGCACGAACCGAACGAGATAAATCTGAAATAGAGGATATAATGAAGGAGCTTGAAGAAATATCAAACTCCCCGGAATTTCAAATGATGGAAGTTCTCTGTGACTAAGGGTCCACACCAGAAAGTCTTGAACGGGCAGCAGTCATTAACATCCCCCGAACAAGCATCGTCACAAAAGCATCCGAATGGAGCCTGCATACCACACCAGTCTTCACATTTCTGGTCGCCACAGAAAGGTCGGTAATCGGGACAACAATCTCCGAGTCCGACACAAGCTGTGTCGCAGAAACATTGATTTCCAGCAGGACCTACAGCTTCACCGCAGTGCCCAAAGCAGTAATAGAACTTCCCTCCAGATGGTCCCGCGAGGAGTTCCATGTATGACTCCTCTGTCGACCCGACTTCATCAGTTGCGAGTTCACCTTCGGAACAAGAGAGAAGTTCTACCTCCTCTGTCGACCCGATGTCATCATTTACGATTTCAACTTCGGAACAAGAAATGACGAGGACAAGAAGACTGAAAGCTTTCTTTGACATATTTTCTCCTACTAGGTCAAAAGAGAGAAAATTTATTTATCGAGAACTTCTTTAATGTCGTTCTCTTTTTGAACCAAATCCTGAATTTCTTTAGATTTCTTTAGGCAGGTTTCAAGGCTTACTATAAGTCTTTGAATTTGTCCTTGGAACCTCCAGTTGAGAGGTTCGGTCAAGTTTATAGACTCGAACGGATTATCCCCCTCGAGGCAATTTTTTACCGCCATAACTGATCCAGCCGTAGAGAGATATAGCTCGAATAGTTCTCCTTTAAGGAGAACTTGGGCCGGACTCAGCTCTTCGTCCATCTCGTCATATTTAGCCGGGTATTTTCTAGCAAGTTTAAACTGACTTGCTACTTTCTTAGCATTCATCGAGGCGGAAGATTTGGGGGACGACATTATTTATTCAGAACCTCCCTGGCTTTTCGTTCGTCTTCTATTTTTGTCTGAAAAGTTTCTACATCTCGAAGGCATGTTTTGAGTGCTGAAGAAATATTTTCAAGAATCGCCACCACATTCACATAATCGTCAACTTTCATGAATGGGTGTTTCTCATCAAGATAGTGATTGAGTTCTGTCCTTAGAAATAGCATACTACCCATGACTGTAATGAGATCTCGTCTTACTAGATTGTTCTCGTCTCTCATTTTTCACAAATTACAACGAGAAATCCGAAACACGTCGAAGTAAAATAAAATATGAAACTCGAAGTTCTGGCACTCGAAGGTAATGTGTGGGTGAAGAAAGAAGAGTTTACCTGTCCGGTACAAGCTGCCAAATTTGCCTCCCGTCTTCCGGGACAAGTTAAACTAAAGCAGTCTCGATGACAAATGAGGATTTCGTAAGACAAGCTATCCATTCTGGAATAGTTAAAGATGCAAATCGAGTAGGATATTCAGAATGGGAGGGAGGAGTGGACGTAATAGTCTACTTCGAGGATTCCGTCTGGTCCTTCGAAACGTCCTCCAGAACAACTTCTAAGACCAATGAAAGGAGGTATGCTTCTGGACATGATGCGGATCATGCATGGTTGGCAGCTAGGAACAGGATAAATGAAGAGATGACAAAGGCTAATGAAATTGTCAAAAAGTGGGAACACCTCTGCGCCCTTGACGTGATTCAAAAATGAAAAAAGAAGAGAAGCGAATGATTGATAGGGAGATCTTCACTGAAGCAATCATTTCGGGTATTTTTGATGATAGTATGGAAAGAAGAGCACGTTCTAGGGCTTGGGAAGGTGGGGTGGATATTGTCGTGGGACATAAATCTTCAAATGTTCAAGATATGTCCAGATACGCCTCAGGGAAGGATGAAGAACAGGCCTGGGAAAATGCCAGGTCAAGAATGGAACAAGACATAAAAAACAAAATTAAGAAGGCACAAGAAAAGCCCGATAAATTCAATGAAATTGTATCGAGACACGTGATAGAGTCTTTAACAACGGGGGTTCGTCTAACGGCAAGACAGGAGATTTTGATTCTCCCAATACTGGTTCGATTCCAGTACCCCCGTCCTCTTTAGTCTGATAAAATCAAAATTCTCACGATGTAGGAGAATTCATGTTCCACATTTGTCAAGACGAAATAAGAATCCTCGCTGTCGCCATTCCGACCATTTCGTTCTTTGCAAGATGGATTTGGATGAAAATCCAATTTATCCGTTGTAAAGGACACAAACACTGAATTTTAGGGTGGTTATATAGCCACCCTATCAACAATGGCTCTTTACTCAACATTCTGAAAGAAATGACCAAGAAAGACGAAAAAGCGGCTTACGGGGTTTGGAATCTAATTCTATTTCTCTTTGCTCCTTGGGCTCTCAAATTAATTTGAGATGGGGATGCTATCGGGAGAGTTTAAGCCTTCAAATGATATTGACAAACACTTCATAGTGCTTGAATGTGTTGAAAAGAATTTCAGAAAGTTGGCTGTGCTTACGGTAAGAAGATTCATTTTCAAGCACTTCCCGGTTTGGTTTAAATATTTTCCTGCCGTTGAGGTTGGAGCTTATGAAAATGGCGGAATTTATATAGAGGTGAACGATAAATTTGTTTATCTCTGCCCGAACGATATCCGTAACGCGCCGGACACGCTTCTTTGTTGGTCGGTCCTATTTCGCATTAAGCATGGTGGTAATGGACCGACAAGGAGGGAAATGCAGGCTGTGATGAAACATCTCTACAAACTTATGGATTCGGATGAATATAAAACTCTATCGGTCTTGTCAAGTTTATACAAATGGAGTGTGATTGCTGGTCTTCTAGAAGAAACGGGGTGCGGTGTCAGCGTGAGGCTCGACATTTCTATGCACTTTCCTCCGGATATAGACAACTCTGCGGGGAATGCCACGTAGGATTCATGAATGCAGCCATCATAAATTGCATTGAAGATGAACTTGAACCTCTTACCGAAGAGTCATATGTGGCTCAAAAGGTTCTTCATGAGTAAGCATAGCTGCGACTGGGCGAAGGGTACTACCAAGCTTTGTACTAATGCTGTCGACAAATTCGCATCAGTTAGTGTCGGAATAGGCAATAATGAATTCCCAACGTCCATGTGTTCTGAACACTATGAGACGTTTAAAATGGGATACACGATAGTTCACAGACTCATAACTGAGGAAGAATTCGAAGCATTCCAGATCTTGAATATGTAAGAGAGACGTGGTTTCAATCGCAGAGCCCTCATGAAATCTCCCATAAGTGCATGGAATAACTCTTCCAACACAAAGAAGAGAAATATTCTGAAGTGGTTTTTCTTTTCCATCCTCTCCATTAATGCGGGATTTGGAATCTGGATGGGCGTCTCATTTAATGGAGGTAAATTCCTGATTTTCTTGGTATTGTGCAACATCCTAGAGCAGGTTAAGGACCTGTACATGAGATATGCTCAACTTTCTCTGGACGATGAGAGGAAAGCCCGAGAAATTCTCGAGTGCTAGAAGAATGGATAAGAGAAATCTCGAGATTGAACAAGCATGGAGGATGTCGGACCTATGTAATAGGACCTCGAATTATGCCTTCATGGGCACTTTCATATTTGTCCTCGGGTCTATGCTCTCCGATAACAGCAAAGTGCTTATAATATTCTCCCTAATTTCATTCGTCATTGGCGGTAGTTATATCTACAGGTCAAACTATTGGAATAATAAGGCTTCGGATGTTATTCGTCGAATTAAATGATTTTGATTGGATGAGAAGTCTATTTCCATCCTGGGTATTGAAAAGCATGCCTCCTCCCAGTCGAATTATCCGTTCATACATTTCCCATCACGGACCGAATACGTACTCCGGATCATCTTGGGCGCCGGAAAGTCCTGCACCGAAGCAGATAAAAGAACACATGAGCGAGAGCACCAAGTATGCAGTGATGGAGTGGAAACCGGCTAATGAGAAGACCACGGCCGGTTATGTGGACTCAGGAGAGTTCTCATTGATCGATGACGCTCGCCACTGGAGGGACATCAAGGTGAAGTCCCTGACTGAAGAAGAGGAGAATCAAGGTCGTCACTTCACCATTGAAACAAGGACGTACCTTGATGGCAAAATCATCCGAACATGGCGTGCTCAAAACATGCCTTCATGGACCTAAGATCGAAAAAACCATCCGAACAAATCGGACTTGAGAGGTTTCCCAGGTATGGCATATGATCGTGAAATATATGCCACATATTTGTGCGATCATGGATTCAGCGAAAAAAGTCTATGTTCCTCTGGAGAAATGAAATACTTCAGGGGAACAGTCGAAATTAATAAAAGTCAAATTTTCTCAATATGCCCGGCCCATCAGTGGACTGGCTACGAGAAATCAAATGTCCATGCGGAAATACTCAGAGAAGAATACGAGGCGTTGAAAGTTCTGAATGAGTTATGTATGGCATACATCAAGGTTATGTATGCCATACATAACTCATTGAATGGGGATAGATTTTGGAAAGTTCCGGAGCAATAAAGTGCACCTATTGCACTACATGTAAGAATGATGCCATATACTTTGGAACTAGAACAGGGCAAAAGGGTAGAACCCTTAGAATGACTACTAGATGTGCGAATCACATGCCTGGCGGAGATTATTACAAAGAAATCTCTCAGGATGAATATAAAGCTTTGGAAGTCATGTTCAAGTTATGTCTGTCCACTATAGGAACCCTAAATGTCGTATGCTCCGTCTTCGTTACTGTAGTAGACAGACATGCTATTTTTGTTATAAGAACACCGACGAAAAAGCAAGAGTATTCACAACATGTAAAGACCACTCAAAAGGTGTTTCTCTTGATTTCGTTCGAGAGGTTTCTCGAGAAGAATACGAGGCCTTGCTTGTCCTCCAAGAATAAATGCGAGATAAGAGCCCCCGGGAGGGGACAGTGCTCAGGTCAAGATAAATATTATTATGACTCGAAGTATAGAGATTTTTTCGTGGTCTGTGAAGGACACACGAGTTTTATTCGAAGAGGAACAAATTACTCAGAAGTTAAGAAAGAACTGCTAGAGGAATTTAAGATGTCCCTGCGGGTTATTAGGGAATGAGTTGCGCGTCGGAGCGCGACCGAACGAATTGCCTCGCCTCCGCGTCATCCTCCATAGAGTAGGCAAGAAATCCTTTCTTCTTGGAGCCGGCAAAAACTCCTTGAACGAGGATGACAGACCCGAAACCGTCGACCTTCGCCTTAGTCAGGTCGTAACCCTCACGGCCCGCGCATTGCTCATTGAGCTGGAAGATGACGTTCTTGGCACCATCTTTGGCCCTGAGAGCCAAAGGAGCCTCCACGTTCCATTCCACCACGACCGAGCAGTTCTCTTCCCAGGTGAACACCGTCATCATCTTCATCGTCGTTTCCATGTTCCTAGATACCTGGCATCTAACGAGATTTTCCCACCCATGTCCGAGGGACCTGCCGCCGAAGTCCCTCGGACATGGGTGGGAAGGGTTCAGAACCCTTCCCACCCACTGTTAAGACAGGCTCGGGCTCGAGGTTGTCCTCAGTATGATCCTCGGATTCATTTTCCGAGTCCTCGTCCTCGTCCTCGTCCTCGTCCTTAACGAAGTCAACATCAGGGAAGTAAAGGACAACGCCAGTTCCCATGCTGTCCTGGCGAATGTTTCCGAGTTCATCGGCAAAATCGTCATAGTCAAAATTCTCATCTTCGACAGAGAATTCGAAGGCGGCAGTGGTGATACCCCTGAGGAAAGAGCCGAGACTGTCGACATTAACTCCGACACAGTATCGGCCGAACATCCCGCGGCCCGAGTAGGCGTAGGGGTTAAGTTCAGCCATCTCCATCACGCTCTGCAGGTAGCTCTTCTTGTTCATTTTCATTATCTCCTGGTGATGTTTCTTACGGAATTCGAATTTGGATTTTCTGACTAGGACCCGAACAGAGCCTCGTACGAGGCTTGCCGGTTATCGGACCCAGCGGATCGCATGTCACGAAGCTTGTCTTCGAGTAGATCTTGAGGGACGAGAGCGCAGAAGATGAGGGCCAAATCGAACGCACAAGAGTCGTCGTTCGAGGTAACACAACGACCCTTCGGGTCGAGCCGGTAATCGAAAATGCCGTTCCGGTTAACTTCGATAGCGCCGAACTTTTGTGCGTTCGAGCCAGGAACCGAAGCAGGGACCATCTCCACCCGAATCGGCTGCCCCCGAAGAAGGTGGCAGGAAATTTCCGAAACCATGTTGAACTTGCTCATCGTCATCAATCTCCGCCCTCGGATACGGAGGGGCCTGCAAGATTTCTCAGGGAGGAGGTCCCTCGGAAAATTTGGGCTCTCATCAAGTATCAGAAGGCATGGCAATGCGACTCTCCACGAAGCTTGAGAAGATCATTCGGAGCGTCTCCGAGAAGACCCTCATGAAGGAGTCATGTGCGGCCATCTTGCCGGATACGAGCCCCTCCGAAGCCCTGCGAATGGGCTTCAATCTGCACAAGAGAATCGGGATGTTCGAAATGGCCCTGTACGCCCTCTCGAGCGCCGGGATTCAGCACTACTTTATCTGCAAGAGTGAAGAAGAACTCTGCACTCGGGCAGAAACCTGGAAATAAAATCTGAGAGGTCTCAGAGTACAAATTGGAGATGAAATCCGAGCAATTCAAGAAACTCGTCGATGACACACTCTCCCTTCTCGCCGATTGGGGGTATGAGAAGGGATCGGTCGTCTATCGAAATGATTCGACCGAAGGGGTCGATATTCAAATAACGAATATCCAGCAAGAGGAGGATGAAGAGGGATCCGGAATCCACCAGATCTTCATCTATCCAGAGGAAAAGGAATATCTGGAGACTCCGATGGTATGGATTCAATGTGGTGATATGGCGAAATTCGGACTCAACCTTCCGGCAGAGCCCAAAGTTCTCTGCGCTGTCATCCATCACAGTTGTTGAAGTTCGAGAAGTCGCATAGTAAAAACAGGAATGAAACTGTGCGACATTTCATACGAAGAAGCCAAAAAACGTCACCCGGAAAAGGTATCTTCTATCATCAATACTCTGCGAAAAAGCAGAAGTAAGGAAAAGAACTCGGCTCCTGAAGAACTGAAGTGGTCTTACGAGACCTGTATTCAGGTTATGGGCTTTTCTTTTACCGATATGATTTCGGGAAAGATGCGAGAAGCCCAGAATGCTCAGGAGGCCATGACGTTTGAGGCAAGAGTCGAAGACGAATTCAATCGGACTTCGACCGTCCTTCAAGCCACTCGAAACAGATGGATAGGACAGGAAATCGTTCCGAATCCGCCTGAGGTTCGAGAAAACATACAGGGTAAACTTAAAAACCAAGAAAAAGAGAATCGGGAGTTTGAATCTCTCTCCGAAGAAGAGAAAGAGAATCAACGCAAAGAAGCCCTCGAGTACCTTTCGAAACAACCCGGTTTCATGGTCATTTCAGCAAAAATGGATGAGACAAAAAAAGATATGCGATTGGTACGAATGGACGGGAGAAAAGTATAAACACTGCAGAAAGACTGGGAGAAAATTTACCCGATTCATCCTACCTAACGGACGAGCCTTTTATTTTCAAAGATGTTCAATCCACGAGATTGAGGGTGGAGTCGAGTTGGAGCCGGAAGCTTTCTACGCAGAGCAGGAAGCAGCTTCAGTGATCGAATCATGAAGTACTATTGTGACTTTCCGGCCCCGCACGAGTGTTCGGGGCCAATAAAATACTTCGTTCTTCGAGGGTCTTTCTTTATACACACTCGGACTTTTTGCCAAAGGCACTCGAAAGCGTCAAGCCATCTTCAAGAAATAACTCTTGAAGAGTTCGAGCAAATTCTCATCGAGAACTCAATAAAAAGAATGCTCGAAGAATTAAAATTCGGAGCGAATTCGAGTATTTGAGTCTATGAACCAGAATCTAGCCCCTCTCGGACGCCCACTAACCGCACCAGAGATTCAAGCACGAAACCGTGCCATGAGTAAGTACATAAAAGAAAAGTGGTGTTGCGGAGTCAGCGCTGGTGCTTCAGCAGTGGACTCGAATGTTGCAGTTGTTCGAGTCTGGTGCAAGAAAGAGTTTCAGGGCAAAGTCACGCTCCCCGAATCCGACGAGGGGGTCCCGCTAGAAATCTTCTACGTCGAGCCTTTCTTCTTCCTCTCAAAATCTCCAGCGGGTCGAAGTATCTGAAAATATGGAAAAACGGCAAGTCTTCAAAAAGATGTTCGGTCTCATCCTCTCTATCAGCCAGGTTCTCGATGAACGAGATGTTCCTGGTTGGTTTGGATGGACAAACGGATACTTGAGTGGTGAACCCAGGTATCGAGATGACTGGAGACTTGCCTATGAAGTCGGTGAGAACGCGGCGAAAATCCGCACTACACCGGAGTTTTACGAATACGTCCGCCAACGTATCGAAAAAGGGAACAAAATCGATTGGCAAACATTCATTTGGCGCCCAGAAATCTTTGCCGCCGAATGCCTGGTGAAAGCCTTCGCATCTTATCTGGTAACTGGAAATCTGGACACTAAACTCGTAGAAGAAACCATCGCTCAGGCTTGGGAAGGTCCTATTCCCGGAGAATGGGCCAGATTCAAAAAAGTCGTTGTCGATAGGGAGGCCGAGTGATGACTCACGAAGAGAGACAACAAGAATACCAAAAACTTCGAGGTCAGTATAGGGAACTCTCTCAAAAAATAAGTGAAGCTCAGACTGAGGAGGAGTCTATTCAAGCCACGAAGGATTTTGCTCAGTCTGCAAAAAATATTGTGGACTTCTGTAGTAGAGCTCATGATGAGGAAACTGACGAAGAACACAAAAAGCGCTGGGGGTTCACTCGAGATTATTTCGCCCTAACGGTGCAAACATACTCGATTATGAGATCGGGCCGCTAGAGTCCACCCGATGAAATAAGGCCAAGAGGCTAGCCTCTTGGCCTTCTGCTTATGGATAGTAGATTCGAATGCCGGTGGAAAAACTCCAAATCCGTATCTTGTTCAGGAGATCTACGATTTGCTAAAGACATATTCGGCGACAGGACGTTTCTCGTCTGTATTTGCCAGGGACATTCTCATTTTGCAGAGGGCCTAATAATATTTATTACGAGGGAAGAATATGAACTTCTCTGGAGCGAGGTCCAAGCCAGAGAAGTTCTGGAGGAGTAAGAAAATCTTTTGTCAGACACAGTAGAGAAAGACATGGCGAAGCTGACGATTCAGACGATCCTGGCTCTCCTCTCCTGGTGCTCCGAGCGTGGCCTTCCGGTTTCGTTTGACTGGCATGATAAGGGCGACCGCCGAATTTGGGTGAATGTCGGTGAAGTCCGTATCTGGATTCATGAAGAAGGTGATTGGGATGGCGCCGAGGATCAGGATGACCGATGCTTTGAGGTTGTCCACTCCTTCCAATTTTCCCCTCACATGACTCGTGTTATCGATGAAATCTACTCGATCGGATAATAACCAGAAGAATGAAAATCAAACTGATCAGTCAGGAAATTCCAGAAAATAATCGGGATGTCCACACATCTCTCACTCTGATCAGTCCGAAGAATCGGCATAAAATAAATTTCGAAATACAACTAAGACAATGGAGGCAACGTTTCAGTATATCTCTCCAGGACCCGAATTCGGCCATGCCAGGTGGGTATTCACTAATGAATAGCACTCCACTCATGGACTCATTCATGGATCCGGGAAAGATCTCCGAAGTCACTGAAAAATACCTCGTTAAAGTGATTAACGATCTTGTTAATCACGTAGAATTTCGACGTTCATATCCTAAAGAATTGAAAATTCAGAAGATGCACCCGAATTTCAATTCAATAAGGGACGTTGACATTGAAGGTCTCAGGGAAGATATATCAACAATCCTTACGGAGATAGTGAATAGCCCTTGGGGTGAAGAGCATCGGGTGTCAGTCAAGAAAAGTAAGGAGGAAGGATGCTCTTTGAAGTATTCTTTCAACGCAAAGGCTGGAGAATGTTCCGGGCCAACTTTGTATTGGAAGGTATCTCTTAATGAGAAAGTCTATCTTTATGCTAATTGCTCGGCTCACCATCCGGCCTTTTCAGAAACCCAAGGAGGTGTGGAAGAGAGGATCGAGAAAAACTCCGTTCAAATTACTAAAGAGGAATATGAATCTCTTAAAGTGATTATTGAATGACGGAATTCATGGCTGTCAGTTTCGATTATCCGATACTGAAACCCGGAAAACTAGGTAGGGGTCCCTATTGCCATAGGTGTGCTCGCCGTGATTCTTATGGCGAGATGAATCTGTGGATAATGCCGAACGGAAGGTGTTCAGGGTGTAACGGGACATCAACCGAGGATTGTTCGGGTCGACATGATCCCCCTACTCGAAAGGATAGGAAATTTCAGAAAGAACTCCTGGCTCTGGCGGTTCTCCACGAATGAAAATTCCTCATCGGAATTTGTATCAAAGCACATGAAATCATTCATCATTGCGGTCGTTTTCTTCGGCACTGGCTACTGCTACCGGGGCTATTCGGATTACAAGAGGGAAGTCTCTCAAAGCCCGATTAGGGTTCAAAGCGAGATTTCGAAACAGATGGCTGCGGAAGAATATAGGGGTACCAAAGGTCCGACTCCTCGGATTGGATACGTCAAGAAGAAGTGAGTTCCTGAATCTGAGAAAATTGTTTTCCGAAGCCAGTATCCAAGAACATGAAAAAGATGATCCGGAAGGCGATCCTGGCTCTGGCGGTTCTTGCGGCCACCGTAGTTTGCATCCTGGCTACCACGGGTGGCCTCTATTTCGCCGGAGTTCTTAACACCACTGTTGTGGTCGAACGAGACCCGGAGCCTTGTCCCGCCTCATCAACTATTCAAGCCCTGCATCGCAAAGCGGGCAAGTCCCATAAGTAGGTACGGAAATTTCGCTCCCTAAAACGTAAAGTTCGTGAGGAGCGAAACAAATGCAGAACGATAAGAACTTGGCGGAGATCGGTTCCCACAAACTTTCCCTTTCCGTCCGAAGGATGAAGAAGCTTCACGCTTCCAAGTCTCAGGCTGCATCGTCTTGGGATCATGGGGGAAGTATCACGTGGGTTCATGATCAAGAAGACCGGAGAAATGGCGCAGAGTAACAGAAACCCCAAAGTAATGATTTTAGAGGTGGGCGGATAGGGAATATTCCCTATCCGCCCACACTTGTGTGGACAATATGGAGATTCCGAAAAAACCGAAATATAGATGCAATCGACAGGGTTGCAGGACACCGTTTTATCCAGAACCTCAACTCAAATTCTTCATTAACCCAATTGATGAAATAAATCGTATCAGGTGTCTGTTTTGTGCTACATTTGCAAATCCACAGTGGAAAGAGCTTAATCAGGATGAGTTCGAGGCCTTGCTTGTACTCGAATCATGACCCATAGATGCGAACACGGAACACAGGGATTTTTCTACGGCGGATGTGTTGGAGACTTGGAGTTCTGGAATTATCCCTCGGAGCCTTACGAACCGATAATTCGATGTTTTTCTCACGGTATGGGTCTAGTCCATCCATGGACTCGAATCTCCCGAGAGGAATATGAAGCCATTAAACTTCTGACTCTTTAGAAAATTTGTTCGTCTACTTCGTAGAACGCTTAGAGGAAACGATGAAACCTTACGGAATTCCCCGAAACGAAGATCTCGTGTACCCTGACATTGGCACCATCCAAGAGTACGGGCGAAAGACTTGCCTGGGAAAAGTGGCACGTCATCCGGGTGGTGAAGTGCGTGCCAACCAGAAAAGCGTGTCGAAACGTCAAGCAAGGCGTCGGTGGAAACGAGCCGCCAGGCGACAAAACAAGGAGATGTGCTCCAATCAAGAGTAAGATCCCAAGCATCAAGTGGAGTGTAAGTCCCTTCACAGGGTATTCAGTAAAAGATGTGAAGGGAGAATTATATACATCGTAACGAGAAATCAGTTCGCTTATACGATATGCGAAAAACACGCGAAACGCGAGATCATTATGAACAGGAAATCTCGTCTTATTTCGCGTGAAGAGTATCTGGCCCTCATCGTTCTCGAGCAGTAGAAAATTCGAAATCTTCCGACGTAAAAGAAACCAGCTCCGATAAGAAAGAAAAACGGAGCCAGCAAACATTAAAAGTTGAGGAATTTCATCATGAAGAACAATCACAAGAATTACACCAAGAAGGCTCCCAACACTTACTCGGACCGCTACAACCTGACGGCGGACGAAATTCGAGATGATGTCGGTTCTGGAAGTGATCTTCCGGCAGTCATCATTCTCGCCCTCTGCGAGGTTGCCTACGATCAGGGCAAGCGAGGGGTGTTCTTCGATGGCGTGGACTTCGAGAACTACGATAACGATCCGGAGTGGAAGGCTGGTCCGGGCAAGGTTATCGCGAATGTGTCCAAACTCTGCAAGGAGAAGGAAGGGGCGCTCGAGTTTTACAATGAGGCCTATTTCCTCGGCCTTGTGGACGGCGGACACATCGAGCAAGAGGATTGAAAAATGGAGGAGACTGGGATCGTATGTGAACGAATCGGTCCCAGTCTCCTCCCATCAGGGAATTCTAAGGATTGCCGAGGACAGGCGAAACGATATGTAGTCGAAAGCCATGTCCTCGGCAATCCTTATTGGACGTGCATAGCTTGCACACATCACAGACCTCCAAAACCTATGATTCGAGAAGTCTCACTGGAGGAATTCGAAAGGTATAGACAAGAAGAGAAGGCGAGAAAAGTTTTGGAGGAATGAATGGTGAATGTCCATGAAGATGCCATTCCGATAGAAATCTTGTGTGATTATGTCGGCCAAGGTAAATGCATAGGAAGTCTTACTTATTATGTCTATAAGACACACGTTGCAAATTATTACGTAAAATGTGATCGTCATTTTAAGAATGGCGTAGACAAATCCTTGGTCAGAGAAGTGACACGAGAAGAGTACGAGGCTTACATAAATCTTATCCTATTATGATATCGGAAACGAAATGTGAATGTAAAGAATACTCCGAGTCGGAGTGTGCAGGGGAACTAATTATCTACAAATATGAAAGAAATACTCGATATCGCATAAAATGTGAAAAACATTTTAGTATGCCAATGTGCAGAACTGAAGTTAATAGGATAACTAGGGAAGAGTATGAAACATATTTGGTTGTCGCCGAATGACAATAAAATGTGCCCAAAGTCAAAGCCTCGGAAACTGTGTAGAGGAGCTAGTCTATTATAGAACAGAGAATGGACACTTCCAGTACGAAGTGCGATGTAAACGTCATTTCCAAAATGGGGTGTACTTCTCCCTACTCAAAAAAGTAACACGTGAGGAGTACGAGGCTTACGCGGTCATGGAAGAATGATCGTTAAGGGTTCTCTATGTGAATATAACGGGGGCGGAATATGTAAAGACGAAGCAGTAAGATATGTGAGGAAGACTTCGGGCAACAGAAGTCCGGAGTTTGTGTGCCTATGGCACCGAGTCTGCTTTTTTAGAGAATATCACGGTTGTTCAGAGGATGTACCTCGAGAAGAGGCTGAAGCTATCAGACTTCTCGAGGAATAATGAGAAGTGTACAATAAGGCAAAATGTCTGAAGACTCAGGTCCTCCTACGATTCGGGCAATTCGAGCAAAATTGGACTCGGAGCTTAACAGACAGGCACTTCTCGGAATGTCTGATTTCGACTCATCCGTGTATATTCATTACACGTATGCTGTCAACAAAAATAGAGTTCCAATAGATAAACTTGATCAGTGCTCCCTCGATATCGGAGAATACTGTATAGAAGACTCTATTTTGGAGCCTGAAATAATTATCGAAGAAGGGGAAGAGATAATTCTAGATCCGGACTCGAATCCTGAAGACTGGATTGAAATAAAAGAGAGGGAATCCGCCTGAAAATCCAGGTTGGTCCTCCGTAAAAGAGGGCATGAAAACGGAAAAGGCGATGCACGGTCTTCTTCGAATCATTCTCGCCATGTTCGCTCCGGCCCTACTCGAACGAATCTAATGCTTCTTGCTTGTCTTAAAATCGGAACTCCAGATGCAATATTTTGCTCGAGTTCACTTATCTTCTATACTTTCACGAGCCCGAGCAGGATTGACGGGCAAATCTATCCTTTCTGTAGGTGTACTCAACATTTTTACGGTCTCGATGATAATATGAGATCATACATGAAAATAATTTCAGAGGAAGACTATGTCGCGCTCTCTGTGATAGTTAAATGACATTTCAATGTCGAGACAAAGCCTTTTATCGGAATTTGAAATGTTCAAATATCCCAGTATATTTCACGTATATAGTGACAAACAGAACCGGATGCAGATGTGATAAGCATTACGCCGAATGGAATCAATCAGGATTCGCAAAAGTTATCACGTATGAAGAATATGAAGCACTAGAAATTCTACATGAATAAAGATGAGAAACTTTAAGAGTTGTTCAGGGAAAGACGAGGATTTCTGCGATAAAGATAAGAACTATTATAAAGAAATCAAGGCTGATGGAGTAGATGTTGGAATTAAATGCAATAATCACATGTTGATTATGACTTCAATATTCAAAAACAAGGATAATGTTCATATCATTTCCAAAGACGAATACGAAGCACTGACCTTGATTTCCGAATGAAGGAGCCTAAATGTCGATCGCCTTATGCGGGGCGATGCTCGGAAAATCTAATGTTCTATAAGTGGAAACCACTTGCATCAATTAAAGTTCGGTGCGAAACACATATGAAAGTGGTTTTGGGCGAAAAAGGATTGAGCCTCGTGACTCGAGAAGAGTATGAGGCTCAATCCATCCTGGAAGAGTTAACTAGCTTTATTTTTCATCTTCCGGAACTCTCGGAAGGCATGAGAACTCCTGTCCTCCGGAGTTTTACCATGCCCAACAATTCTCACAAAGTTCGATTTATCTTCCCCTTCGTAACCCATTTCGAACACGGTAGAGATGAGTGATATTTTCTTCATCTCTTTCGGAGCCCAACGCCAGTCGACCGGATTCTGAATGATTAGTTTGCCCATGTTCTTAGTTACGCAGGTCCGGAATTGATTTTACGATAAAAGATCCGAGAGGTTTTTTATGAAAATTTGCGGGTATGAAGAATATCTTCCTCTCAGTGTTCACCGCTCTCTGCCTGTTCGGGTGTTCGGAGCCTGAGACTGTAGAGACCGATTCAGAGATTCCCACTCGCGTCTGGTTCGATAATGAGACGAGAGAATTCTACTCTTACTATCCAGAGTCGGATCTTTGGTGCAACCAATGGGTTTGCGTAGCAAACGAAGGAGGACCTACGCCAGGTCCCGGACCAGCCCCATCAGGCCCTTACAATCCGCCCCCACCTCCGCCACCCCCGCAGCCGTTAAGCTGGAATGTTAAATAGAATTTCGAAGATGCGCTCCCTAACGTTAGGGAGCCAATCTCCCTCTTTGATCTTTTTATTCAATTCAGACCGAATTTTTTGAACATCCACATAGGATGGGCCAACGTTGTCATTTCCGGCAACGAAAACGTATCTGCCATCGAATTTGATACCTTCAAAATCTCCCTCTCCCCATTCAGAACAAGGAAAAGAAGAGAGGGATCTATTCCAAGCATTCTGAATGTCGGAATCTGAAAAAGTTCGCCCATAAGGTCTCTCGTGATTCACCACGCGGATTCTCAATGAAATGCGAGGGCCGGACTCACTGTTATGTACCCGCCGCTTCATCCGAATATCCATCATGTTATCACACTCGCGTATTTCAAGTTCCTGGAAACTTTCTCGAGTTAATCCTGGAAAATCTCTTACCGTCGAATAGTATTCGAGAATGTGGAAAACATCCTCCTCATTCCCGCTCTGGCCCCTGCAATCTTCGTTCTTCTAGCAGTCGTGGTCTTTATCGTCATGTCCCTCTTCATGTTTTTCTGGATGCTACTCCACAAAGATGTGCGGGATATCACCGTATATATCTCGGACGAAGCTTGGGAAGGCTTCGTATCGTGCGTCATTCGCATATTCGAAGGAATCATTCAATGAAACTCACTTCCGAAATCAAGGCCGAAATCCAAAAGCTTGTTACCAGCCTGGATTTGCAGGAATTGAGCCGAAGGCACATACAAGCTCAAAAAGACCACAAGGCCAAGTTTAAGCCTTCGGACAATTCGGATGAATGTCTTTATAGCTGGAACCTAATTGACGCCTATAACCACGCCCGACTGTTGGTGTGTCTCCTTAAGTTAAGACCAAATTCAACCCGAAAATCATTTCCTGACCCGAGTATCCAATCAAATGAAGACCGAAGATTTTCTCCTGCAACTGGTCCGAAGCATGAAGGTGGAGGACCTCGAACGTGCCGCGTTTCAGGTCGAACACCTTTTGTCAGGCCTTGATGAAGACATGGGAATCGAGTATTTGAAAGCGGAGGCCGAACTTCTTACCGCTGCCGCACGGTTTGCAAGGCTTGCAAACCCGACCAATAAGGCACCAAATCTCGATAGTCCTATCACTGACGAAGCCCTGTCATACTATCCGGATGCAAAGAAAATCAGTCTTTCAAAAGACTGATAACTGTGGGTTCGAGAACGAGGGTAGAGCCCTCGTTCTCGAACCCCTGTTCTGAAAAATCGTCGACTTGGTGAAGTAACAAAAAACATGGAAAACGTTGATTTCGTTGCTCCGGTTGCCGATTGGGTCGTCAAAAAGGTCTTCTTGACCGAACTCGGTCGTACTCAAGGAAAATTCGCCAAATTCCCGATTCGGGTGGAAGGTGTGAATCTCTCGAATAATGGGCAGTATTTTTGCTGGGATGTTCCCAACGTTATTAGTGAAAGGTATGACATTTCGAAGGCGAAGATCGAGCCGGGAGCCCTCAATCTTCTGACCGGATATTGGTGAGAAAACCCAAAACTCACTCTTGTAGAAGCTAAAATGAGAAGGCCCGAAGAATCAGATTGTGTGTTTTTCGGAATGGGGTGCTTCGGGCCTCTCGTTTTCTATATTGTCAAAAATAACGCAAGACATCACAGGGCTTGTTGCGAGAGACACTTTAAGGGACTCGGTCCGGGAGACCGGAAAGTCATAACTGAAGAGCAATACATAGAATTTAGAGGCAAATGAAGGCTCATCAATGTTATCTCGACGGATATGATAAACTTACTCATTGTGAAGGTGAACTCGTATTTTATCATAATGAGTTTTCACCTAACATTTATTGCGAGAGACATTTTCGCATGAATTATTCATGCGATTCTAAAAACGGGAAAGGTGTAATATCTGAAGAAGAATATGAAGCCATCCTGGTTCTTAAAGAATAGGATGGAAAAACTTCAAATACGTTGCGACGGATTCAGCGATGGAAGACCGATTATCTATCTCCACTACCCGGAATACGGAATAACGAATTTCGGAATTACTCTCATGTGCATGAAAAGTTCTTGGGTGGTGGATGAAGATTTCATCCGTCGGGCAGTTTACGATGCATCAGATAAATATCCAAAACCAATCATGGGAATGATGGAGATAGAGTATCTAACCCGAGAGATTTGGACATTCATTCAGAACATCGGCGATGACTACATGAAATGTCTCTTCATTTGCCATTCTTGAAAATTCGGGCATTCCATCCGTAGAAAACTCCGGAGATAATGAACAAAATGGACATTAAAGACGTTCTCATGGTCCGGGTCGAAGAGGTTCTCTCCTGTATCCCCATCGAATCCTGGGAAGTGGTCGACACCGGCTCGGATGCTCTCTATATCGATGTGTGGCAATCATATCATGAGGGGGCCATGCAGGCGTTCGAGAGGGCAGGCCTCGAATTCAAAAAGGTGAACCCGCAAGAGCACCCTTGGACTCTCAAAGTGGAACTCTCTCCCGCCGCCAAGCAGGCTCTCGGCCGGGCACCCGAACTCCGACGCATCGGCCGCGAAGCCTGGCAAGATGCCGAGGATAAGTTCGAGAATTCGAACTTCAAATTCGAAGCGGTTCGTCGGGCTATGGAGAAGTTCCGAAACCTCTCACAAGAGGACCTAAAGGAACTCGAGCAGGGATGGGTTCAGGCGGACGCAGACCTTTACGGTGGTCCCAACGAAGACTGAGATGAACGTGTCGGAGCGGCAAATTTGCCGCTCCGACACGTATAGATGAGAAATGAAGCACGAAAAGCTAATCAGTCTTCTGTCAGATGTGGTGAGTCATTTCGAAGATGTCCGCGTTCTATCCCAGATAGTGGAGCAAGACGGGAATGTCTCGGTAGCCCGACTCGAACTCACCTACAGCACAGACGAGGATAAATGGCACGTGGAAATTCAACCCACCCCTCCGTATTCGAATGGGGAGGCCATGTGCGAAATGATTCTTATCCAAGTGCAGAATTCGAGTCCTGTCCCCGTTCCTGCTCTAGCGGGTCTAATTGCGACCCTCCTGGAACACGGATTCTGAGATGAAGAAAAAGAAGCTCGAGAAATACGAGATTTCTTTGCCTGGTGAATCTCACGTCAGATATATCTGGTCAAGATCACCTAAGTCATCAGCTCAGAGAGCCATAAAAATGGCTCTCTTGTTCCCAAACCCGGATGAGGAAATTCCTAAGACGGGAGAAATCAAAGTCCAGCGACTAAGCCCGAACGGAGAGAGTTATATCGGGCCCGTGCGAACCTATCCGTACAATCGAGGAGAGGGACAGGCTTTTAGCCTCGTCAAGTCCTTGATCCTCTCCAAAAAGGATGCGAAGGTATTCTTTGATTTGCTTGTAAACCCGCCCGAACCTGATGAAAAGCTTCGGAATACAATCAAAGCAGCTCGAAGGATCATAAAACGAGAAAAGTAGGAAACTGAATCCAATACTATTGCCTAGACTTCCGAAGAGAAGAATGCACCAGCGAACTCGTGTTTTTCTGTTGGAGCTCCGAGTATGGATTTCGACAGAGCATAAGATGTTCCAAGCATTGGGAGATTATGAATAAATTGGTTAAATCCCTTAAGGTAACGAAAATCGACGAGGATCACTACAGATTCCTAGAAATACTAGAAGAATGACAGAAATAGAGTGCGTGCTTTCCATGTTTGCATTCTCTGGAGAGAAGCAGGAATGTAAGGGAGATCTCGTATTCTTTAAAGTACACAATGGAGTCCGAGCGAGGTGCGCTCGACACTTTTGGGCTATGGGATCTTCCACAGATGAAGTTGAGCGAATTTCACTCAAAGAATACCTGAGTCTTGTCGTCCTTCATGAATGAAACAAATTGTAGATATTACAAACTCCAGGATGGACTTGGAAAATGCAGAGGGGAGGTTCGATATTACATAAATCGGGGACCTCACTATAATTTCGTGGAGTTTAGTACTTCTTGTGAAGATCATCTTCCTCCACCATCTTGCAAAGTTACCTTCCACAATCGAGATGAATGGGAATCTATCCAGCTTTTGAATGAATGAAACCGAGTTTCGATGTAGTAGAGAGAGTAACGCGCAGCATTCCAAGTGTGAGGGCCGACTTATTTTCTTCAAATACCATCTAAAAATAGAGTATAAAACTGGGGTCAGATGTGAATGGCACTTTTCAGAGCTATTCACAGGGATAAGAGATGCGTGTGTGCTGATATCGATTGAAGAATACCGGGCTCTGCATGTGATGAGAGAATTATGGAATGCCGCATCAGAAATAATGAATGTCACGGAAGTCTTATCTTCTACATCTGGGATCATCCTGGGAGGAATATTATGCAAAACATGGTGGCCTGCCGTTGCCAAGGGCATTTCGAGTCAATTCGACTCGATAGGGTCAGAATAATTCCTGAAGAAGAGTATGTAACAATCAAACTTCTTCGGGAATGAAATAAGGGGTGATTCTTTGAATTCCAAGAAGTGCGATTATTGTAATCGCACACCTACAAAATTTTATCACCTAAAGACAACTCTCTTCAATAGACCCAGAGAGAATTATATGGCGAGATGCGATATTCATTATCTTCCACGCTCAAAAGAATACATCACAATTATGGGGACATCTGCTTCTCCTGTGGAGGGAATGTGGGAGATAAATCTAGAAGAGTATGAAGCTGCAGAAGTTCTCGAGAAATGAGCAGTCCATACAGATGCTATTATGGGTGGAAAGGGTGCGATTCGCGTCCTCTCTTTGCTATTCTTCAACACGATAGACTTTTTGGAATTCGATGTGATGAACATTTCCCTAAAATTCTCAATATGAAAATCATTACGGTAGCAGAGTATGAGGCTTTGCAGGTGTTGAACCAATGAAATTCCGAATCTATTTCATCAATTTCAACTATTACTCATCCGAAGAGCCCGAGACTCTTGAGGAAGCCAAACAAGTCGCCAAACGGGCGGGCTTTCAATCGAGAATCGAGAAAGGGGAGAAACTCGTCGCGTCTTTCTGCCCGATTGGAGGGTTTACTACATATTGATTGTGGGTGCGGCCATAAAGTAGATGCTGTGAGCGTCATTAAATTCTCGGTCCCATAATCAACAAGAAAATCCGAATCAGGACCCTGTAACCAAAAACATGAAGAAGCTCCTCGTCGCTGCCGCTCTCGTCGCTGCCGGTTACTTCGCCCACGAAATCGACTGGTCGGACGTCAGTTCCCCCATCGCTTTCGAAGGTGGCACGTCCAAGGGTGGTGTTAAGGTCCAGGTTCAGCCGACCCAGGAAACTCGGCGCCGCGCCGAAGTGATCCGAAAGAAGATGGGTTACTGATAAGGAAACTCAGGGAAACCATCTGTAACTAGGGGACAGAGAATGGATCAGCACTCATGCAAAATCTCAGACTCCAATTGTACCCCCAACGTCAAATTCATCCATAACACTGGGTGGGGGCTTCTCGGATATGAGTGTTTGTGCGAAATCCACCTCCAAGTACTTCTTACTTACCAACGAACCCGCTCCTTGGGTGAGATCATAAACATAACTCAAGAAGAATACGAAGCCAGTCAGGTCATCCTGAAATAAAATGTCATTCATCGTTCGAAAAATCCAATACTCAACTGAACTCATCGAGCAGGGATTTACCCACTATGCGGTCGATGTGAGTGCGAGCCCTCCTGAGCCGGCTGCTACCGATGAGTCTCTCTACATTAGATTCAAAAGCCGAGATAAGGCTCAAAAGTGGTGCGACCAAAATAACGACGACGATGGGTGGTGTTGAAAATCTAGTCTTCGACCCCGTATACGCTTGCGGAGATAATGAACAAAATGGAAACCTCGACCCGCAAATCGGACCTCCGCAACTTCGGCCGCGATTCCTACAACGAGACTTTCTCGTCTCACTACACCGGGTTCAGTTACCTCCTTCAGACGGTGGTTGAGGCTGCCAGAAAGTTTGGCCCTCTCTCGGCTGAGGACATGGAAGAGGTCAAAACCGGATGGGGTGACCGAGAAGAGGAGCTCATCCAGTCGTGCGAGGCATTCGACCTCAATGAGGCCGAGCGTCGTGACTACGGGCATGACGATGACCCGATGGACGAGGAATATAACCTCGAAAATCTGTCCTATCAACAAGATAAGGACACTCTCAGGTCGATTGAGAGAATGATGTAGTCCAGAGGCCGGTGAGACTTTTGTCTCACCGGCCTCAAGCGTATCCATGAAAGAGATTCACAAGAGATGCGTTAGACGTGGGAAGGATTGCCAAGGGGAACTCATATTTTATCAGTGGAATAACACAAACAAAGATCTCAAAATACGATGCAGACGTCATTTCAAAGCTATCGATCTACCCGAAAGTGAATATCTCGAGATCATAACAGAAGAGTGTTATAATCAAAAATTGGCACTCTTTGTGTTGGAATCTTGATCCGATGAGACACGAATGCGCGATTATCTTCAAGGGTCCTGAGCATGTGTGGGGTCGGTGCGGTGGCGGAGTCGATTTCTATAAGACCAGTAAAGGATTCATATCAGTGTGCAAATTCCACCATGGTCATGAAGGTACGTATGTGCGGAATCGGATTTCGCAAGAAGAATATGAGGCTGGTGTTCTGCTCGAAGAATGATTTTTAGCCTGGAAAGTCCCTGACCGTCACCTGTATCAAAAATGGGAAGAACGACTAAATGGCAAAATTCCAAGCTCAGTATGAATCCAAGGAAGCCATCAGTTTCAAACCCCTCAGCTTCATTCTCGAAGCCAAGGATAAGGAGGAAGCTCAACGAAAGTTCGAAGGTATGCTTCTCAACATTGGGATTGGGATTGATAAAATCGATAGGACCCGAATTCGGGTCGGCGAAATCGTCGAAAGTGGATTCTTTGGAATCCAGCGCCTCCCCTTCTGAACCGGAAAGTGGTACTTGAATCTTCGAAGCAAAATAATCGAAACCCTTCGAGGGACTCAGGTGCCACTTTGCACAATCTGTGCGGCCTGGGAATCTGGGGACTCGGTCGTCATCAACTCTTACCCTAACGAAGTTGATGAAGTCCTGAGCATCTTGATAAAGAAGGGATATCAGGTGAAGTTGGTTTCGACTTATCTGATAGAAATTAACTTTCCGGACATTATTAATTTCGCGCCTATCGGCAAGGATTTGATTCCTGTAAAATAGGCAGAGGTTCCCGGTATGCCTGACTGGAAGGAAACGGGAACATGGCGCGAATCGAATACGTGGTCTATCGGGATAACTTCGATGAGCCTCTCGGTTACGGGGGTTCATCGAAGAAAGCAGCCGATGACTTGGTGAAAGAATTGAACGAGGATGAAGCCTCCTACCTTGGGTGTAGTGTGGCAGACCTCGAGTTTCCCGCTTATATTCGCTCTGAAAACTGGGACGATAATTAAATAGAATGAGGGGCGGAATCGATTCCGCCCCTCATTAGTTTTCAGCCGGCTGAAAACTTAACGTTTACCGGGGGCTGGTCCGGAAGACTCATTATCTCCTTGTGCCAGTCGAAATATCCGTTCTCGTCAAGCCACTGCTCAGGAGGGCAATCTAGAGAGACCTGAATCTTAGGGAGAATTGTCTCCGTCACATACTTAATCATCTCCTTTTTAATTCTCTCAGCTTCCTCCTTTGCCTCGATCCTTCCCACTCTTGAATGGGCGGAAGAGTGAGCGGAGCAAGCTCTGTTGCACCAGCCCTCAAATCTCTGCGCCGGGTATCCGCCCTTAAATAGCCCGAGAGTGTCGTTTATGAACAAAGTCACAGGAGTAGTCCCTTTCACTGGAAAGACAGTAGCCAAGATGTTACCTCCAACACGAAGTCCAGGCTTACCATAAGCTGGCATGCCGTGACGGTAAAAGGCTCGAGCCGCATCGCTTACGGCAGTCTTCATGAGATCCATGGTGACTGGAGCGCCAGGCTTTCGGGGATAGCTATCAAAGAAATTCGGGTCTTGAGCTAGTATGACTTGGACGAGCAATTCAGGCTCTCTATCGTGGAGCTTATTGCCCTGAACATACCCATACGCAATAGTCTGACTCGGGTCGGTCGGTCGGACAGTTGAATTCATAGCATAGTGAAAGACGGCGAGGCGGCAAGTGGTAATTCCGCTAGGACTCACGAATGGTCCATTCCAGAAATCACGCTTGGCTGCAGACATTGGAGTAGGTTTGTTATCTTTAGGGTCGAACTGATTCATGGTCTTTTTTATTCCGTGGGCGGAAAGATTTCCGCAACCCAAAGAAAAACACGGTAAAAGCTCCGCGTCAAGTCCTGACAACGGCAGTGAAAGAGCCGTGAAATCCGCGACCTCAGTCTGTAATCTCGATCGGAGGTGGTCGAGATGGAAAAGAAGAACGAAAAGAAGGTTGTGAACATCATGAAGCAACCCTCATTCGAGGAGCGCTTCATGAGTCTCCCCAAGACGGTAGGCCAGCGTCGACTGACTACCTACCAGCAGCTCAATCCTTACAAGCGCATCAATGCTCGTGGCTGCGTGATGTGATTCGGAGTTCCTTAAAAATCGAGATATTTCTAAGCGTAGACAGAGCACAATCGATGAACACGACCCAGAAGATCTTCACCCTTTCCAAGAACCGTTATCGTGCCACAGCCCAGGAAAAAAGAATCTATGGGGGAAATACGGTAACAGACTTTCTGGTCGGCATCGAAGGATCAGATGCTTCCACTTGGAAGGTCATCCGAGGATTCGGAAAAACTCCAGGCGAAAGATCAACTTTTGCCAAAAATGAATTTCGGAAAACTCTCGGAAAGTTAACAGAATTCGAAAGTACTAGCAGATGAGATGGACCTCCAGTTCAGGAGGTCCGCCTATGAATTCAAAATCTAAGGAGGGAATGAAAATGAAATACGGTTTCTCGGTCTATAACAACAATCGTGACGCTTTCTCGAGGGCTCGTCCCGTCTATAGCACGTGGGAGGCAATGCTGGATTACGTGCCTGATCACTTTAAGGATAAGAAGGTGCAGATTCATCTGCTCGAATCAGATACGAATGAAGAAGAAAAGAATGTCTACGAGGGCTTGGCCCGGGACATTCCCTTGAATGAGCCCGAAGCTTAAGACACAATGTGATCTTGGAGCAAGCCCTGTATTCTTGCGGGACAGGGCTTGTTCCGGTGAGGTTATGTACTTCAAAGATGACGCTGGAACTTACCGATCGAGGTGCAGGGGTCATCGAGAAAGATTTAAATACGAAAAACTCGAGGAAGTCTCTCAAGAAGAATATGAGGCCCACGAAGTCATTCAAGAATAGAGTGAGAAAATTCGCTCCTAGCCCAGGTATCTAGGAACATGGAACAACTCACCATCGATTTCACGGTCCGCGCCCCCAAGTTCGTCGTTTCGTCCATCAAGTATTCGACCCGACCGGGCCTCCCTCTCTTGGTGGAGGGCAAGACCTTGAATGGCGAGTCCTTCGCCTATCTGCTGCCGGCGGTGGACAACGACCTCGAGAAGGATTTCGACATCACCCTCGCCCGGATCGAACCCGTCATTCATCGAGTTCTCTTCCCCGAGGGTGGGCGCGATGAGCGTGTGTTCGATGCGGATGACGCCTTGCCCGAGTGGCAAGACCCGCGCCACTCAATGGATCTCATTCGTTTAAACAGAAAATCGGAGACCTCCGGGAATAGAACTCCCGGAGGTCTCGGAACAAATGAACATCAAGAACCAGCAAAGACTTTTGCAACAGATCACTGACGGCCTGAAGAAGATCGGTCGAGTGAATGTGGCGTGTGTTGTCGTTTCGCTCGAAACGGACGAGTACAAATACGATTTCAGCCTGGCCGATGCACTCGATACACTGGCGAACGACCTGTACTGGGACGCCCGGGGTAACTGGTCGGAAGCCCATACAGCTACGGTCGAAGTCATATTAACAAAATTCTCGTGTCGCCTCCGTACGAAAAGACGGAGGCAATCCGAACATGGCAATCTACCAAGTCAAGTGCGAATCGGATACAGACACCTTCCTCATCGAGGCGAATAACGAAGAAAAGGCTCGAGAGGAATTCATCGCCTTCATGAAGGAAGTTAATTATCTCGGTATAGAATTCGACGACAAGCAAGAGATCTGTGTATCTCTCGTAAAGCCCGTACCTTATTTCTCCAAGGTACATCGTTTGCCAATTGCATTAGGACTTGACAAAATCCGGACATTTCAGGAATAAGTAAACACATGGAACAAATTCTGCAGCAAGTCGAACAAATTCTGCACAAAAGTGGTATTGATCCGAAAGCGCCCGGAACGTGGCATCCGATTATCGCCACGTCTGACAAAGGTCCTTACGTAGATTATGTTGTGCATGAGGATCGTCTGGACAAGTTCCAGACCTTGATGGAGAAGAATGGGTTGGATTTCGAAATTAAAGAAAAGAGGACGAGTTACGTCACTGTCAGGGTGTTCGAGCCCGTCAAGTACTACTCGATCACGAAGTTCGACCATGGGAAGCGGGAGAGTGTCCCCGTCATCTCTCGCGCCGAAAGCCGGCAAGAGTGCAAGCATGTCGCCCAACAGCTCTCTTGCTTGCGCAATCCGACCGGTTATGAGGACAGGCCCACTATCTATTGGGTCCATGACTCGAATGATACTCTCTTGTATCATTTCGAGGATGGCCAGACTATTGCGTCGGCCGACGACTGAAGAACTCTAAGGGGCCCTCGCAAAGCAGGGCCGGAGGGGTGCGGTGCATGGGCACAAGGGGGCAGATGCCTTCTACGGCGGGTTCGATTCCCGGGCACTCCACGAAAAGAGGAACCATGATCGAGTACTGCGAATGGTGCAAAGGATATTATGATCCGGACGTTGAAGGTTGCAACTGTGGTTGCAAGTCAGAGACTAAAGGGGGCGTCGCCCGATGGGTGGAAAAAATCCTGAAACACAATAACGCCGAATTCGTCGGATTCTGGGAACCTCTTGGAGAAAAAGATGGGGTTGCCCAGTTCAAGATTTCAAATAAGGTGTTCGAGAGGTTCAAAACCCTGATGGTCGGAGTGAATCTGGAGGCATATCCCCTCCTTATATCTTCCCTCTTCACTGTTATGGCCGTCAAACGACCTTCCGGAGAAGCCTCGAAAGATGTGGGCGATGCCTCCGTACCCAAAAACATGAAAGCCAAACTCTCCCTTGCCGAAACTCTCGCCCTCCGTCTCACCTATTGGATGACTTTCTCGAAGCTTCTTCAAGCTCGAGACATCTTCCGGAACGCTCGAGAGAAGGGGTCGTCCGATGAGCACCTCGTCAAGATGGCTCTTGAAGTCCACGCGGCCGATGTGGAACATCGGAAGGCTTATCGGGAAATGGAGGAATGCGGCGTAAGCCCTACATTATTCAAAAAATGCTACAGGTGTCGATTCGACACCTGTAGCATTACCATATTAGGACAGAAAAATCCTTAGGCCCTTTCGTGTAGAAAAAATGACGATGAAAATCAAAGAAAAAGAGTACGAAGTTCTGGTTTTTCGGGGCTCTTCTACCTACCTATACACCAATAAACACGACACGAAAGAACAAGCCCTAAAAGATCTCGAACTAGTCGCACCAGGGTTCACCGCGCGCGTCTACGAGGTTACCAGAGTGGAGATTAAATTACCGTCAAAGAAGATAGTTTTACTGGCGACGACCCGATCCATTGGAATAATCCCCATCTCGACATCTGCGAGATAAATATAAGGGGAATTTCAGGCCCCTTCGTGTAGAAAAAGCATGAACTCGGTTTTCATCGAAGCCAAAAACGCCCTGCAGAACTGCTCAAACCTCGACAGAAACTGGAAATTCCTCGGGTTCAACGATAAGGACCCCGTTTTTCAGGTCCCCCGAGAGGTGTTGGAAACCTTTATCTCCTTGATGCGAAATTCAAATCTGGAAGCTAAGGAGACAAAATCGGAGAATGATTACGTCATAGTTCAAGTCATGAAGAAGGTCCAGAAGGATTCTCTTCTCGTGGCCCGGACCCAGGCTTTGTACTGGCAAGCCCAGAATAACGCTTCTCGGGCTTGGGTTTCATATTTGCAGGCGAAGAATACGCTCATCACTCTGGATGAACATCGATACTACATGGGAATTATTCGAGAAGTCGAAAGCGCTGTTCTCGAATGGGAGAACAAACTTCGGGCTCTCGGAGCAACCACGGAAATTCAAACCTCTTCTCAGGTAGAGAGGGGCTTGAGTCGAGAGAGATTCCTGATCTCCTGCAAGACCAAGAACGGGAAAAAGTACGTGTGGAAGATCTTCCACACGAATGTTGAACTCTGCGACAATCCGGCAGCGGCTCAAGAGTTCGACTATGGAGAGGTCGAACCGGCTCTCAAGAGACTCCGAGACATGTGTGCCAAACTCAAGCCTAAACTCGAGTTCTCTTCCGAGCCTATCATCGTCGAATGAACTGCCGTCTCACGTCTTATCTTCCAAGTACAGGGACTCTTGGCCCCTGTACAGGGCCGGTCGCTCACTTGATTGAGCTTTCCCTCCCTCGAGGTCACCAGTACAAATACGTAGCCTGCTGCCAAGCCCATAGGGAAGAGATAGAATCAAGAAAAATAATATTTAAAATAGATGATAAACATGCCGCACCCTCTCGTATTGTCAGAAATCTAACTCAGGAAGAGTACGAGAGCCTGTCCGTACTGAACCAATGACCGTAAATTTGTGCAATTCCGGTTCGCCAAATTGCCATGGACCGCTAAAATATTTTGTTCATCGGCATAGCAATGGAATAATGTATATTTTGTGCGACAGGCATTCATTTCGTGAAATTAATTGGAAGAGGATAACGGAAGAAGAGTTTACTTCTCTTTCTGTCCTCGTTCAGTGAGTAGGTTCTCAGAATTCTCAATGAATTCCGCCATACTCTCAAGGTCTCGAGCGAAGTGGAGAATCTCGTAAGCTCTCTCCCTTAGTTTCTCCGCCTGCCTACGGAAAAGGCCAGGATCGAGAACTACTTCCACAGTAGGATCATCTTCCTGACTCATTACCCATGGTAATAAAAAAGAAATTTGATTTCATCGAAAGTAATAGGAAACATGAAAAACTCTCTATCTAATCTAATCCAGCAAAAACTGGGAGAAAATACTCTCGCTTTCAAGGAAGGAGATAGAATCGAGACTCTTAAAAGGTCGTCACTTCCGGCCCACACTCAAGGGATGGTCCTTCGACTCGAAGGTGACACACTAACAGTCGAATCATTTGGGTGCAAAACGATATTCTCGATTGATAAATCGAAAGTCACTAGAATTTAGTAGTGGACTTGCATTGCCACTTCTATTGTAGTTATTGCTCAGGAAATGTAGTTCAACTTCGAATAGAACTTAACGGATCCGTTTACTACCGACCAATCTGCTCCCGACACATGTCTTATGTTGCTTATGTTGGGAGAAATGTCAAAATCAAAGAAGTGTCCGAAGAAGAGTATAGAGCTGGTCGAGTTCTAGATTCGTAACTCTCGATGGAAATCAACCCGACATCGGAGTAATGAAAAGAATGAATGAGCAAGTCCGAGAATTTTACAATGGTTCTCTTTTCGAAAGACTGAGTGAAATGATGAAAAGGGACAAAAAAGAAATTTCTTGGACGTGGAAAGAGAATACTGCTCAAATCACGGTCCGACCAACGAACAGAAAAACTAATCTCACTACGAGATATTTCGAACTGACCTTCACACCTGGAAGAAAGGTTGGTCTTACGAGCCAGGCTCAAATAACGTTCGCTTCTAAGACTGCTACAACTGTTCTCGACCCTCAAGTTCTGAGAGTTCTGCTCCTGCACGGATTCTAATGGAACACGAATGTGAAAGTGGATACGGATGTCAAAGAAAGGCTTCTCAATTCGTTTTTTACGAAAAACTCCAAGTGGCCAGGGCTTTTTGCTGGATACACGCACCAGTTGGTTATATACAAAATCCAATTAAATGCATTACTGAAGAAGAGTACGTTGCACAGTCAGTCATTAGAGAATAATTTCTTAATCGTGAAAAATTGGACAGTCTGTGATTGGAAGCACACAGGATACTGTGAAGGGCACGTTCATCCATTCGAAATCAACAATAGAGACTCCCCTTTTTGGTTTCTCACGCCCTTGTGTGAATACCACGAGGATAGAATGAGGACGACGGCATCCGCCAAAATCGTCCAAATTTCTATCGATGAAGCTAAATCCCTCGAAGTCCTGAGGGCCTGACTCCCTCACCCGTGGACAAACTTACCAATAAACTGGGCCGTTTTTCCTAGCAAGCTCCCATCAATCACAATCACCGCTTTATCGCACCAGGTGGGAAGAAAGAGGGCGAAAGAGGGATAGGACTTCATAAAGACGAACTCCCAAAAAGCTGCCAGAATGAAGAAGGTCATTACGAGAGTCACAAGAGCCGTGAAAAATGAGAGCGTCTTCATGTGAATTTCTACTGTTCGCCAGGCGAGATTTCATCAATCAATGAAATCTCCAGAGCAATCAAGTACCCTCCAACATGAAGCTCCAAATCTCGCGCAACTTGAAGGCAAATGAAAATAAGGGCGTCGAAGTCTACGCCTCTATCTTTATCGAGTCCACTGATAATCCACTTGATAGCAGCCCCGAAGAAGTCTTGCGAGACATTCATCAAGCATTCGACAAAATTATCCCGGTTTTCCCTCCCGGTGCCGAGTACATCAAGCAGGAAGTGGTGGAGGGCGTCACCTACGAACGCTTCGCCTGGGGGAATCTTGTCTACATCCGTCTACTCGAAGATGGCCCCATGCTCCATTACGGGGCGAGCATCTCCGCGGATTCCCTGAAAAAGAAAATACTCGAGAAGGCGAGGGACGGAGAATGGTTCCAGTCGCTCAAAACCGGCCTATACGTTCTTCGATTTGATATCTACGTTGACGGCAATACTGCCTAGAAATTCGAAGAAAATTTGAGGAATACTCGAGTATCCCTCAACATGGAACACCTGATCGACATCAAGCGAAAAGCGGCGGAGATTCTCGGTGGTGACCTCGTCTGCGGGACGCATGAGGACAAAGAGCCGAATCTCATCCAATTCAATGACGGGGGCCGGTTCTACATCACCCACATTAAAACCGTCCGTAAGTTGAAAGGGCCTGGCATCAGCGTCCTGAATGATAACAACGACGATGTTGACGTCGTTGCTTACACGACCGAAGCGGTTGTTGAAGCCATCCGTCGGCTTCGAGGGAAATAACTCAGCGAAATCTACGATAGACCTGAGTACCGCCTGACATGGACAAAGTTCAAGCCAGAATTTATTGCACCACATACTGCAATAAGGGTCATTACGTCAAAAACGGGAGACCTGTTAATCACGAATGCAGGACGATTCCGGTCGCAGCGTTGAAAGCGGAGATGGAGGGGAATTATGAAGAGGCGATTAAAATTCTTTCTTCTCCCTAGAACCGAAGATCTGCAGCGGACCTGAGTACCGCCTGACATAGATAAGATAGTTGTCAGGCGGTAATACAGTATTGCCGATTTTGAGAAACAGACACTGGATCCTTTCACCCTCGAGTAGGCAAAATCCTGGAAGCCTTGGCTCTGTACTCAATCATTTCGATCCTCATTGTCCTTTTTCTGATCTTCTTCGGACCGATCCTCTGGAAGGAATTCTGGAAAGATTACGATCAGGAGTATGAAAAGACTTCCAGAATAATGCATGGATATTTCAGCAAAAAGGATGAAAAAGAGATTTTCCCTGGTCGAAAACTATTACGGGGACGGTGGATACTCCATCGTCATGCGAAACCCGTTCGGGTCTGATCATAGCTGGTCCATTCTCTACCTTGCAAAGATCATTCAGGTGGGGAGTTGCAGACCCTATGGGATAAACAATGAAGAAGAGATGCAGGAACTTGTAAATATCTTCAAATCGGACGAGGTCCAAGCCCATCTCCTACTGGAAATGTGAGGGAGATTCTAGGTTTAAATAGAGAAGGAGGAGGTGATCCTCAGGTTGGGATCACCTCCTCAATCCCTGTCAGGCGAGTTCCTTGCGAAACTCAACGTCCCCATCGAAGATCCGGTTCAGATTATCAAGAATCTCCCCCACCTTCTCCTCACTGAATTTCTCAGCTTCACCTGCATGGCTGCAAAGTCGGGTCCGGGCTCCGTCCTGCTCCCAGACGAATTCCTTGCCAAGACCTTTGCCCGTCGCGATCACGTATTGCGTCTTCATGTTCCTGAATACTCGATAAGGTTGGAGATTTTCTAAGGCCGGATTGGAGGCGCCTAGGGTGTGACCTTCGCCGTACAGGTCGAAAATCAGACCGTCATTGTCGCCGAGATGATCTTCCAGTTCGCAGATTTCTTTACCGACCCCAGTATTCGACAGGTGCGAGAGCTTGCCGATACCCGACTTGCCATGACGAAGGCCGCTCTGGTAGATTTCCTCAAGCGCCTCGAAGTTCTCCTCATCACGGATATCGAGAGCCTTGGCACACCGGAGAACCGCTTCGCTGTAGCTCTTGTTCGTTTCCATGTTGTAGGTTACCGGCAGACCCCCGAGATTTTCGACCCCAATTTATTGCAAAATCTCGGGCCTGATGTCGTACAGATTGAAGTGAAATCTATCTCTCTCATCGTGGCCCTCTTGCTGGCAGTCCTACTCGTCTCCATGGTCGGGTGGGAAATGTTTATGAGGCACGAGTACTCGGCCGTGTGGAGGTACGCGCCGAACAAGTTTAGAGAGACGGTCTGCGCCGTTGATAACAGCGCCTTCGGCCTGGCGTCGCGGTCGCTTGTCGAGAAAGTCGAGGCCCGGGTTCAGTAAACCGGACGGGGAGCGGGGCCCGCTAGGGCCCCTGCCCCTAGGTAGATGGGTAATGGGTAGGTATCCATATATACTAGATATGGATAGGGGTAATAGGTATACTCCGACCCGGTAAATCTTTTTGGGGGACGGATCTATGTGCACGGGATTTATATGGGGAGGGACCCTCTGGAAGGCATATTTCGATTAAGACGAAGGCGGGACCCAGAAGGATATATAGTATAGTTTTGTAAATGAACAAATACGGAGTTATGCTCACGTTTTTGCCATATGAAGGAACATATAAACCATGTAATGAAACAATCCTAGGAAGGAAAGTATTCATATATTCCGGAATATCCGAACTTAGAAATGAAGTTGGAATATTCGATGACATAATAATCATTAAGGCGATGGAGATGATAGGTCCAAGAAAAGAAGCACTGATAGGGATCATGACAAGCCAAATCTACGATTTTGAATATTCATTCAGAAGGAATAGCTCATCGAGAAGATTTGAATTCACGCCGTATAAATTTGTGAGGGAAATGATAAATGATGCAGATCTATATCTTATCCTAAAGCAGTATATGGAAACTGGTAGATATATATGTTCATGGATTATGGACGTATTATAATGGTTTATAAATGCAAAGAAGAAAGCCAGGAATGCGAAGGGCCGATCAAATTCACCCTCCATGTCCCGTATAACATATTTCCCTGTGTGAGAAGCATTTTGAAATGAACTCACCACACGATGGCATTTCCGGAGATAAAACTATTGAAATATCAGAAGAAGAATTCATGATACGTGAATTCATCGATGAATAAATTGATAATATTAGGAGAAATCGAATGAACTGCAAAAAAGAACAAGACTTTGAATGTAGCGGAGAAGAAATGTTCGGAGACCTATCGGGACAATGCGAAGATATGGGTCCCATGAATTGTTTCCGGATAGATTTTCATAAAGCTCCAAATTGCCATTTCATAGAACCTGGCTACGTAAAGCTATGTCAAAATCACTCTTCCATGGCATCCGATTGCGAGCTACGTCAATATTACGTCTCAATGAGTAAGGACATGTGGGAGGCTGAGCAGGTCATCGTAGATTGATCAAATGAATAACAGAGAAATGGCCGAAAGAATAGTTAATCACATAAATTCTCAATTTCCGAAAGCATGGTCTATTCATGACTCCGAGAAGAGACAGAAAAACATAAAGGTGATAGAGGAAATTGTTGAGAGTCATGGTCCTGCTGAGGCTTTGAGAAATATCGCCATATCCGGAATGGAGGCTTCCGGACCGTCCTTCCTCGAGAAACTTTTGGAAGACTTTCCCGAGTATGACGGTGAAATTATGAATGATCCTAGAATTCAGTCAATCTACGTTATCAGATAGTTACTTTTCAGGGTAAAATCAATTCGCTTCGGAGTTCTACCTCTATAGATTATCGAACCAAACTGAAATCTATCGTGGAGCGCGTGAAACTTCAGTATTTCAGGAGTAAAAAAGGTGCCAATTTTGGCACGAAAGGTAACCATGAGAAATCTGTTCATAATCCCGTTCCTCCTCCTTGCATGCTCTGATGAATCTACAGGCCCTAGCATCAAGAGTCCACCCCAAGGTGTTCAATGTGAAGCTAGGGAAGGTACCTACAGGATCCACTTCATAGAGCAATCCGGTGATTGTGGTGAAATTCCCGACTCTATTGATGTAGTAGGGGCATCGGGAGAGCCTGAGAATTGTGAGGGGATGTCTCTCGTTTCGGAAGATAATTGCACGGTCGAACTTTCCATCGTATGTGTGGAAACTGGACTCAAGATGACCATGGACGGAAAGGTA
>JACCDR011811667.1_pt1 | contig 69267 bp, 68 predicted proteins | sample 7446431 | NCBI WGS metagenome assembly JACCDR01 (sample SAMN15323443, study PRJNA562643) | freshwater metagenome | isolation source: river surface water | place: USA:Blue River Watershed | collected 2017-08-17 | reverse complement strand
TTACTGTAGCTAAAGGAAATCCGTTTGATAAGATGAGTTTAGTTGGCTTATTTGACGATACATGCATTGCTTCTGATTATGGATTAGATAATTTTATATTATCTAAGAAAGACAACAAAGAGAACTATTTTGTAGTTCCTCTTAAAAACTTAGAGAAAGTTCTTGAAGAAATTAAACAATCTTCAGGTCTTCCAGCTGGTTATTAATTAAAGCAGCATAAATGCCTACTGATTCAATTAAGAATCAGTAGGCTAATATGCTTAAATTTTTTATTCTAAACCATCATCTAGACCATCTGGATCTAAACCAGGATTTCCATCTGCACCGACACCTTCATCACCAGTATTTTCTGGCGGCGCAGTAGTATCTGTTCCATCTGGATTAGGTGTTATTTTTTCATTGTTTCTTTCAGCTATTTTCTTTAAGGTATTTAAAGTACTAATACCTGAATTACTCAAAGCTTCCATATGTTGTTTAGCAATAGATTCTAAATCAAATAAAGGTTTACCGTCTTCTCCAATATTAACTAATTCAGATAGTTCAGACATAACTCCTCTCTCACTCAACCATCTACGGATATAATGAGATTTAATCATTGATTTAAGGGAATCTAAATCATTAGCCACATCACCCACTGTATTGGTATTAAAATATTCAGGTGCTATAAAGGCTTCTAATGCTTTATCTAGTCCGTCTGTATAGACTTGTAGATCTTGTAATTGTTGTTCTAGAGTAACAGAATTAGGTTTAGGTAATTCTACATGAAAACCATTTAAGAAATCTTCTAGTGTTTTAGTAACTAAAATTTTATTTTTAATTTCTTGGCTTAATGTAGATATATCACCTTCTACTATTTCTTCTAATTTAGTTTTAATACCTGGTATATTCTCAGATACTAATTTCTTTAAATCATCCAGCAAGAACTGACTATTAAAAGAAACTTTTCTCATGTGATCTGATAATTGAGGAGTAAACATTTCTTGAATGTTTATAACTCGTTTACTCAAAAGAATGTTATTAGCTATAGCAGTGGTTGCAAACTCAGTTTGAAAACCACTATCTACTAATTCAGGCGTTAAACCTAAAGCAGATATAGAAGCTTTTCTTAAATTATCTTGTAGATCAGAATCTACTTTTTGATAATTAGATTGCACCTGATCAAAAGCTAATTTTAATTCAGGTATTCCAGGGTGTCCAGTAAATTCCCATTCATAACCAGATCTTTGTACAAATTCAAAAATATCATTAGGGTTATTTACTCCCATTGGCATTTGAACTGTTCTAGATCTAACTACATCGTCTACTATTTTTTCAATAGTTTTCATTGGGTTAGGATCGTGTTCAGGTAGTTGTGCAGATACTTTGGTTCTACCAATTGCATTTTTCATAGAACCCATCATGTCAGTAAACATCATGACAGTTCTTAAAGTATTAATGGTCATCGTATCATCTAAAAGACTTCTACCAATTCCATCGTCACCATATTTAAAAGCAATGTAAGTCACATACTCAGCTGGTAAGAAAAGAATTTGAGTCATCTTCTTAGATAGTACTCTAGAAAGCATAATTCTATAGACTTCCTCATTCTTACCTAACTTAATATTAGAATTATAAACACCATTTTTAACTCTATTAATTAAATCTTTCTCAATAACTTCAGCATACAAGTTAGTTGCCATAGCAGTGTGTGATTGATTATTAGGGTCAAAACAACCACCAGAACCAATATTAGATTCAATCTTCTTAATCATAGTAGAGCTAAAAGAGTCTTTACTATTACTAAGAGCACTATAATCGTGATCACCATCAGGTGATTCAATTGGGTTGCCTTCTTGATCTAATAGAATAAAATAACCGACATGCTCTCTTACGTTACCTGGTACATGAATAGGTAAAATAGATTCACTAGGTAGTTTCATTATTAAAGGATTACCTACTGATTTTCTAGTAACTTCATTACTACCAGCTAAAGAAGAAATCATTTGCGAAGCATGGTTTCTAGTTCTAAATAAAAGCCTATCTACTCCTATGTCGTTTAAACTTTCAATAGCCAATGAATGTTTTGAATATTGTTGTAAAACAGTTTTTGAAGTAACTGCTTTAGATAAAGCAGGCATCTTCAAGACAGAAGGATTGTCTAATATTTTAAGATCTTCAAGAACTATAGTAGTTCCGTCTATTACAGCATTTACTTTTTGACTAATTCCAGAATAATCTAGAGGTTTATTAAAACCTTCTAAAGATAAAATGTTTTTATTAACAGTAGGTTTATTAGGATCTCCAAGTAAACCTATGTTTTTAAATTCATTTTTATTAAGATGTTTACCAATGACTTCATTGAAGTTCTCTGTAGAGATAGCTCTGTTACCATTGATAAAATCATCAATAGTGTTTTCTGGGATAACGGCTACAGGGTAAGCACCTTTTTCAAATAGTGCTTCTTCTAGAATAATAGATAGTTTTTCTTTTATTTTATACTCTTCTTCAAAATGTCTTTGAATTCTTGAAATAATAGAGGAAGATAATTCTGGAGAAAAAATCCCTTTAGGTCCTTTAAATGTTAATTCAGTAGATGTCATGTCTTTAGGAGATAACACACAACTGACAAGTATCTGTTTAGATAGAGCAATATCTGGTAGTAATTTTACAATTGCTGCTGAGTCAGAATTTCTTTTTGCTCTTTTAGACAGTATGCTCGATATATTTAAAGTATTTATATCTGTAGTTCGGTTACCTTGTTGATCATAAGCGGTATTTCGCATATGAGGTTTTTCTAGTTTAGAAACAGCCGCAGCAAGTTGCGGGTCTTTCTTTACTACAGCAATAGCTGGATATACTCCGTCTTGAGAAGTATTTAAATCTTTTAGGTCCATTTTATCTTTTCCAAATTATGAATATACTATCTAACAATAACAGGTACTCATTGTTCATTAACAAAAACATGGAGTTAGTTGAAACCATAGTGGTTAAACTCGATGAAGTTGCTAGAGCAATGAACTATTACGTTATGCAAAAAATGGGGTATGATTCTGTCGATTTATACGACAAAACTACCTGGAAATATTATCAAAACATAGCTGGGGTATATCATTTATCTGATACTCCAATTAAAATAAGATCTTTAGATCTAGATGAAGAAATAGATTTCACTAAAGAGAATTTAGAAAGACATAAAATAACTAAAACAGCATATAGATATGGCACTAGATATTATAGAGAATTAGTATCATTACACCCACAGCAAGAATTGCTGATATTGGGGGTATTATATCCAGTTGATATTAATATAGCTATTGATAGTAAAGACGGTACTATTCTTAATTATCCTAAGAATTTAGTAGAAGAAAATGAATACAGTTTAATAGAAAAACTACAATCATGGTGTTATAACTATTTGTACAGATGGGTCAATAATCAGTTCACTTTAAGTGATGACTTGTATGTTGCCACTTATGTATCTCAGTTTTATTTACATATGCTACAAGCTTTAATTTCTATTAGATTAGAAGCATGTAGAACCAATGAAGCACATAGTTACCATATACAGCAGTATCTTGCAAGTCATGGATTTTTAGATTCTTATTTAGATAAACTTACTAAAGAACAAGCTTTATTCTTTTATAGGAATATAAGATATATAGAAAGAAATGCTGGTAAGAGAGACACATTCGATTGGTTAACTGAAAACATCATGACCAAAAGAGATCTACCTCTATATGAAATTACAATGAAACATAATACATCTAAAGTAGGAGTACCAAATGTCTGATACTACTTTAACGGCTGAACCTATATTTAATAGAAATCCATTAAATTCTTTAGCTAAAGATACTACACTAAATCCATTAAGTTATGATGAAACTTTAATTAAAATAGAAGATAAGACGTTTGATAATACAGAATTCCAGTCTGATAATTATAACGATGTTCTTAATCAATTAGAGTTAGCTGATTCATCTGTTTTAACAACTAAGTTATTACAAACTGTGGTAACTGATAGAACAGATGCTTTGGTGTATACATTAGAATCTATTTTATTTAATCACTGGATTTACTTGTCTGCTAAGAATCTATATAAAGCTTCTTTATATATTGAATTACCTAGAGAAAATACGTCTTTAAGATTCACTTCTCAACAAGCAATAGGTTTGTATTTCTTTTGTACATTGAGGTACTATATGCCTCATTTAGAATTACAAGAAATACTAAATATGAAAATTCCTAATTTTAGAGTTAATAGAGTAGTTAGTTTAACTAATAAAACTATTTCTTCTTTTAAAGATAAAATAGAATCTAAATATTTATCAGATAAAGAAATACAAGAAATAATTGATACTAAGATAGAAGCAGTAGAATTATTATCTACTCCAGATTTTAGATCTCTATGTGAAGATATATTTAGAAGCTCTCAAATTCAATTTAGTATATATGCTCATAAAGAAAATATTTTCTCTAGAGCTTATGCTCATTTTGTATGTGCTAACTTATACGTAGACGAAACTGTAGAATTTAACTCTTTAGTTAATTCTGATAATAGTAAAATGTCTTATGGTGATTTAATTTCTATTTTAGGAATAAACATTGAAGATTATACATTAGACAACTACTTAGAATTATCAAATAACATTATAGCTATAGCTACTTCTACAAGTGAAGAAGAGCAAACTAAATTAGGTGTTGTTCAAAAAGCAATGAGTTCTTTACTTATGCAGCTCAGTAGTTATTCTGTGCAAATAGTAGAAGAGATTAATGAAAATCCAATTATAGTAGCACCAAGCACTGCTGTAAGAGCTAGTAATTTAAAAGTAGCAGATACTCTAAAAGATTATATATTTAGCACTCCAGTAAAACCTATGAAAATAAGAGAATCTCATGCTTTTCATAAAGAATTAAAAGATAGAGACTTTTTTAATGTAGGTGACTTACATGTCGGTGAATCTTTATATAGAGTAATAGAAATTAATGTTAAACCTAATATTAATAGATATTTAAATGCTACTAAATTAGGACATTGTGATACAGGTATGAAAGTAAATACTAATCAAGATGTGGATGTTTTATTTTCTAATTTAACTGATCAACAAAAATTAAATATCTTTAATTTAGATAAATTCAATATCTATTGAAGATCGTATGTATGTTATATTTTCCAATTAAAAGGATATTAAAAAGATGGCTGAGTCTACTACGCGCACCGTTTATGGTAGCGCACTACAAACTTCACAATTACTAGGAATTCCTTATCAGGTATTACCTAATTCTACCTTAAACGAAAGATTTAATGTAGAGAAAACTGCTGTAATTCCAGATGGACAATATCCAAGATTAGGTTACTTCTGCATTGGTACTGGTGGTGTTAAATTAACAGCAGGTGCTGATGGTAAACCTAGAACTGAGTTGGTCCAACACAGATCTACCGATGTATCTTGTTTTGATCCTTTGCCTTTTATTCTAAGACCTGTAAATAACGATCTATCTGCATCTGAGAGACTTAAGTATGGTCTTCGTACTCAAGAAACTTATAATGGTGAAGTATACGTTGCTTATTATCTAAAAAGAATTGACATGTCTCAAGTACAAGTTAAGATGGAGAGTAGAACCATCAATAACGGTATTGTGACATCTGTTCCCTTTACACCTAATAATTCTAATTTGACACCTACACCACCTGTCACTACAAATACCGGTGCTAATATTCTAAACTCTGAATATGTCACTTGTACAGCTCAACTGGTCATTACGTTGAGTCAACAAGAATGTGAGGAACTACTGGATGTCTGCACTATTAAATACGGTAGTGAAGACTACGCAATCATCAGTGAAATTGGTTTGTGTTCTGGTGCTGATAAAATGATATCTATTCCTGGTGGCGGTTCTTTTAAAGAAGCTATTGGAGTTCAAATCGTATCTCACATTAACACATGGCACGCAGTGCAGTATGCACAAGCTGGTATCACTGGAACGTTTGATATAGGTGTAGCAGATCCATTGTGGTCTATTGCTTAATATAGATGTTACATATACCAGAAATTGGTGATTCTTTAGTTACTGTAATGGGTATAGATCCAGGTACTACTACTATGGGTATAGCAGGAATTACTTTCGATTGTAATACATTTGAGGTTTATTCCTGCTTTGCTAATACTTACAATAGTGAGAAGTTACCTGGATTTTCTTATTTATCTGATTTTCATTCAGATAGATTGTTGAAACTCTACAGGCATAAGCAAAATGTATTTGAAGCTTTATGTAGAGTTAAACCTGTATCTTTAGTTATAGAGTCACCATTTATAAATATTAGGATGCCTGCGGCTTTCGGTGCATTAACTGAAGTAGTTTTATGTATTAGACAAGCTGCTATCGAATATGACTATTGGCTACCTATATACACAGTAGAGCCTTCTAATGTTAAGAAAGCTATTGGTGTGTCTGGTGGTGCAGATAAAAACAATGTACGCTTAGGACTACAGAAAAACGTAGAGCTGCTAAATGCATTTGGTGGATCTATAGATCATTTGGACGAACATAGTGTAGATGCTGTTTGTGTAGCTTATTCTCAGTTTTTGAAATATCAAGGAAAATTTTAATATGATTCAATTGTTTTTTATTAAGTTACTAAAGACTATCTTTGGTGCTACTAGTGGTGGTAAGAAAGTAAACGTAAAAAGTATTTTTATGTTTTTACTTCTTATTTTTGTGATAGGTTTTGCTTTTTATGTAAAAACTCTTAAGGATGAAGTAACTGATTTAAATGATAAAAACTCTCAAATGTCTGTTCAATTAGAACAAGCAAATTCTAGAGTTAAAGATCTGAATGATCAACTTAGTAAATTTAAATCTTCAGAAGTCATTGATAATCAAGTCAGTGATAAAGTAATATCCGATAAGAATAAAGTCTCTAATTCAAAAACTGTTATTAAACAAAAACTAATTAGAAGTGAACAAAAGATTAATTCTGATATTAATCCAGTAGAAATAAAAGAAAAATCTTTATCTGAAGTAAGAATTGACGCTATTACTGAAGCCTATCAATTGGCTTTAAATAGTTCAGAACAATCTAAAGGAACTTAAATTATGTATAAAACTCTTATTAGTTTATTTGTTGTTTTGTTTTTAACAGCTTGTTCTTCTTCTCCTAAAATTAAAGAAGTTGTAGTTGAGAAAACTAAACAAGTAATTGTGGTTCCACCTAGCGAACTTACTAAAGACTGCGATGTTCCTGCTCCTAGTGAAAAAGAGGTTTATCTTAGATCTACTGATAAAGAAAAGCTTCTAACAGATAACATTATAGATCTTTACGGATCTATAGCAAGTTGTAATAAGCAACTAAGTGGTCTGAGAATATGGTTTGACAAACAGAAGGCAAACTTTGATAAACCATAATTTACTAAGGATCATATATGGATTCGCATAAACCAGATAAAGTTGAACAGGACCCTAGTTTTAAAATAGACTCTATTGAAGAATATAAAGAAGTTCAAGATATAAAGTTAAAACATTGGGTGATTACCACTGTGGTTAAAGTTGGAGTAGTCTTACTCCTAGCATTTGGCGCGGGAATGATTTACTTTATGATTAAGAACCCTGATCAAGCTAATCTTTTAACAGGTGCCTTTGAATCTGTTATAAAGGTCGTCACAACTATTATTGAAGCAAATTAATATATGAAGAAAACACTATTTAATATCTCTTTAGAAGAAAGAGCTAATGGTGCAGTAGAAACTGAAAATGAATTGGTGTTTTATTGTACTTTAGATAATCCTGAAATTCTAAAAAGCGCTACCAGCTTTGAAGATCACGAGCAATGGGGAATTGAGTTTACTAGTTTTAATGGCTTGAGCGTTAGGATTAGAAATAGAAAAACCACTAAAGATGAAAAAGTAGAATTTGTTCAAACTACTAAAGTCATTGATAAGAAGGTAGAAGGTAACTTAGCTTATTCTGAGCTTCCTATTCCTAGTACTCAAGACGGCTTTGAACAATTTAAAATGTTCAGTGAAAAAGGAATGATCAAACGTAGGTTTGAATTCCCAATTGTAGTCAATGATAAACAATTTGTTTTTGAAGTAGATTGTTATTTCAATGAAGATGGTTCTTACGCTCAATGGGTAAAGATTGATTTAGAATTAGCTAAAGAAGATGAAACCTTAGCTGATTGGAAAACATTACTACCTAGTGGATTTGGTAATGTAATTGATCAAAGAAACTCTACTCCAGAAGAAAAACAAAAAGTGAGCGAACTCTACAAAACTATTTTTCTCTCCACAAACAAATCTTAAAATTTACAGCATAAATGCTAGTATATTCCGTAATAGGAATATACTAGCTAATATGCTGTTTATATATTACTCTTAATATAGTTTTCTAACATTGTTACTTTATTACTTAGAGATAATACTTGTTCTTGTAATTGTTCATTTTGAAGTAAAGTATTAGTATTATTAGCTACTATAGCTCTGCGAGCTGTTTCTATCTGTTCATGTTTAGTGTGATCTAAAACTATAGATCCACCCATTATAGATTGAAACACAGTAGACTTAACGCCTATTTCTTTCAATACCAAATCTGACATTTTATTCTTTAAACTAGTTAAATCTAAAGAATCAGGTATAATGGATAAACTGATACCTAAAACTAAGCTTACATAATTAACACCATCGGCAGTAGGTAATTTATTTAAAGCAGAATTAGGTACTGTAACTATTACCCCTGTACCAGACTGTAACTGAATAATACATCTATTTTTTTGTTGGTCTAATAAATAATTAGCTTCAGTATCGCCATTAGCTATATAAATATCTTTCTTAGGATCTAGCCCCTGGGCTATCATTCCAGAGATATTATTTACAGAGATACATGTGTACTCTACCTTAGTATCTATAAGGTTATTATAAGGTGTTTTAAGAGACCATAGACCAGTCATCCCTACATAGGGGGTAACTTCTGTAGTATCATGTTTAACACCTGTATTATGGGTCGTCATCTATTATTCCTTTTTAATAATTAGGAGTAGTAGCTTTAGTAGATACCAAAAACTCAATTCCATTTACTTTAAAAGATATAAATAAGATATTACCCCTTAACACTTTTCTCATACCAGATGGAGCATTATCAAAAGATCCCATAGTTTCAGCTGCTATGATGGCTGTAGAGGCTTTTAAGCTCCACTCTTTAGTAGATACACTCATCAATTCAAACAAAGTAGAAGAGGTCGGTACATTTAAATAATCGGGAATTATACTAAGAATACTAAATAGATTATCCCTATTGTCCAAACCACCTATAGCTAACGCATTCAAGCTTCTATATTGAATAGGTAACGAGCATAAATTAGTTTGAATAAATTGTTCAGAGTAAATAGGAAATTTGTCTTTTATGTATTTTATTTCTTTTGCTAGATTAGAAATAGGAGAATGTTGACCTACTTGTAATTGTCTTTCTTCAATAGCATAATTTTTCCATCTAGGTAAGATTAGAAATTCTGTATTTTTATAAATGTCTGGAAATATAGCTCTCCATTCACTTTCTGTTCTAGTAGAATTTTGAGCAATGTAATTTCTTATAGCTATTTTTATATAATCTTCTTGATCTGAAATTTTACCATACACCAATACTGTCCAGGCTATGTTTAGTCTATTTGTGGTATTAGTAGGGTCTACCCATAAATAACTTTCAGCCATAATAGACGATTCTGGGTAAATATCTTTAGCTGTTTGAATAGAAGCTAATAAATTGTTTTGTCGATATTCATCTACTTTAGTTTCTACAGAAGCTTTGTTACCAAAGAAATCATTTAAATTTTCTACAGGCGCAATAACAACTATTTCATTTTCATCATATTGGTTTCTGAAAGAGTTATCAGCATACCAAATTTTAATTTCATTTTGACCATATGGTAGTGTACTACTAATTCCTAATTTAGTGAAACCTATCCATTCTGGAAAATATGTACCAGAAGCATCTTGGATTAAATCTCCACAATTAACACCAGATAAGTTAATATTAAATTGGTTTGTTAATGCGTTTAAGAAAGCAGCTTTTTGTGTGTAAGCACCATTAGATGTTTGTGTTGTTACTACCCATTCAGTAATAGAAAATACTTGATCTTTAATAACACCAGGAACTTCTACATTACCAGATGTGTCTTGAGATAAAAAAGCTATCAAATTAGTACTGATAGCGGTATTTGAATTAACATATACTTTTTTGTTCTTTGAATATGTCAAAGATTGAGTAGATATCTCACCAAATGCAGCAATAGAGCTTGGTGTACTGTATACAGATCCTGCTAATTGAACAAAACCTTTTAAACGGTAAGTCATTATTTATTCCTTTTGACATAAAACTAAAAATATGGTATGATTATATTTTTGAAAAATCATTCATAGGATGCTTCAGTGAGCATCTATTTTTAATAAAGGGGTGAACCAATGCTACTATCCACTATAAAGATAGTGATGTTTCTCTACCCTTTTCTTAGAGAACTTATAATAGGAAAGTATTCTAAAGATGTTAGATTTAGAAATTTTAAATTGATGTTTGTTATAGTGGCGCTAAGCTCTTTAGTTGCTAACTATGTTTTAATTACATCGGTTTATAACTTGTCTGTAACTAAAATAAATAATACTAAAACTATTAAAGAATTAACTGAGAAATTAAACGATAAACCACCTATAGTTTATCCTAGAGAAAACATCCCTACAGATAATCAAAACCCTACTCCTCATAAGCCTGTTATTCCTGAAAAAGACAAGGCTATTAACAGAAGAGAAGATAATGATGAAGAAGATGTTCTACATAAAAGACTAAGAGAAATTAACAATTTAGATTAAATAACATGCGAAATCTTTTTATTATTCTTATATGTACCTTACTATCGGCTTGTTCTATTATTATAGTTAACAACGATGAAAGAAACAATACTAATAGCTACCCTACTCCAACAGTGTATAGGGAAAAAGAGCCTTGTAAAATTAGTAAAATGGAATTTGGTGACACTCCAAAAATACCATTAGAAAGAATCATTAGTACAGCTAAAGATTATAAAGAAAAATCTACTATTCTAGTAGACTATATAACTGATCTTAGATTGTATATTGCAAACTTAAAGAAAGAAGTTAGAGAAAATGATGATAGAAACATTGAAAAATGTTCTAGATAATCTTCTAATTTTAAAACAAACATTGATCTTTTGATTAAAATATTTTAAAGGAAAGATCAATGTCTACTAAAGAAGATGCATCCGCTATTAATTATGATAAAGGAATTGTTCTTTATAGTGATGGTGGAAGTAGACCACATCCTGGCACCAATGGTGGTGCTGGGTATGGTGGTTATGGGATTCATGGTTACATTTATTCTTTAGAACCTACAACTAAAGGTTGTGGAAATCCTAACTGGTGTGTTACAGAAAAAGGATATGTTCTTAAGAAAGACAAAACTGAAGATACTAAAGAAGTAAAGCCAGTTACCTACATTGACTCTTTTGGTAGTTTCTTAAATCCTATTACAAATAACGTAGCTGAATTAGTAGGTGCGAGTAATGCGATAAACATAGCTTGTAACCAAGATATAAAGCATTTTACTTTGTATACTGATTCTAAATACGTAGTAACTGGTGCTAACGATTATTTACCTAGATGGAAATCTAGAGACTTCATTAGAGAAGACGGTACATTAATCACTAATAAAAATGAATGGTTAGATTTAGAAAAACAATTAGATAATCTAAAAGATAAAAACATCAATTATTCAATTGAGTGGATTAAAGGACACAATAATAATTTAGGTAACGATACAGCGGATAAGTCAGCAACTATTGGAGTATTTCATTCCAAAGAAGGAATACTTAGATCAGAAACAGATTATTATCCAGCGCAAGGTTATTGGAAATCGGAAGTTGATAAGCATCCTCTTATTAATAACAAAAGAGTTTATTTTACTACAAATAAAGAAACAAATATACCAGGTCAATACTTTATGGGTGATCATGGTAAGGAAGATGATTTTCTAGGTAAGCGTGATACAGAAGGAAATTACGCATATGTAGAATTAGATACTCCAGATCCATTAATAGAGTTGGTTAGAGAAAAACAAATCAAAGAAGCTAATGGTCAGGACATTATTACAATGCTCAGACTAGATAAATTATTCTCTCCTCAAGTAGTCAGTGATTTAAATAAGTTTGGTGATATCTGTTTATTTAAACCTAATAAGTATAGAATTGATTTAGCGTTTATGGACGCTGAACCAATGACTAAGGGGTTACAACCACCTAAGCTTGCTATGCGTGCTGTAGAGGGTTTAAACGAACTTAAAGGGGTATTGGTGGCTTGGAGAAATAAAGACATCAATATTGTAGATACCCAAATCACAAATTACTTCTATGAAGAAGATAAAAAGGGACTATTAAAAATAAAATCAGATCTAGTGTCTGGTGTGGATAAAGTTAAAGTAGAGTGTTTTTATTCAATAGATAAAAAACCTTATAACTTAGACTTGTATTTTGGTAATGATCTACCAGATAGAAACACTATTAAAAAGATAGAAAAATTAGATCCTAAAATTCATTTGTTAACATGGATGGATAGTGAAAAAGCTTTTAAATACGCTGTGGTAATTCAGGTGCAAAATGCAATTGGAATATGGTGTAATCTATACTCCAATTTAAAACTAATTAAAGAATAATTAATTAGTAGCATTTTTGCGTTTCATTAATTAATTTATTTTTAAACCAAATATGAATGCTACTAATGCATTGACAACCAATCCACTTATTACGTGGAGTATAGGCAGAATGGCTCCTAGAGTCAAAAGAATGGTATACTTATCTTCTTTAGCTGCTATTATGAATGATACACAAATATTAGATAAAGAAATTGCTTTGAAATTAAATAGCATTCTTCAATTAGCTAATACTGGTACGAGTTCATTAAAACTTCCTATTCATTTGAGTAAAGTAATATGGTCAAATAAGAAAATATTACAGCACTCTTTTGATAGTATTAAACAATCCATCATCAGTGGTAGTACTTATTGTGATTTCAAATGTATAGACGAAATCATAAATGCTACTCCAGATTGGATCAAATACGATATAGACTCTAAAATTAGGGAAGATATATCCAGTCTATTTTGTAGAGAAAATGAATTAGTTAAAGTGTAAGTTTTAACATTGAGCATATTAGCCTAGGATAATACCTAGGCTAATATGCTGTTTAGACTTTAAATGGTTTGATTAAAGATCTTTATCTTTTTAAATTAAAAAAGGAATTATAAATGTCAAGCTTAAAACTAGACAATATTCAAGTAGGTAGAGATTCTGATCCTACTAAGAATTTTCACTTTAGAACAGTAGCAGCTAACGATTTTAGGTTATCTAGTGGGAACATTGGTTCTCCAGTAAATGACTTAATGAAATTAACTAACACAGATGTTACTCTACTAAACCCTAAAGCCATAGCTACTCCACCTCAATTTGATAATAGTAAACTATTAGCTACTACTGATTGGGTAAAACAAAACGGTTTAAACTTTAGAGAACAGATAAATATTTCTTCTGGTCTTATTTTAGATACTAGTTATCTTGGTAAATTTACTTTTATTACAGGTGGCGGTACAACACAGATTTTACCAGTTGCTGCACAGTGTCCAAACGGTTCTTGTATAATGTTTCAAAACACTACTAATCAAGAAGTGTATTTACAAAGAAATTCGTCTACATCTAATTTAATTTATGTTGCGAGTACAGGGCTTACTTCTATTGGAATTAGAGCTGGTGAGGCAGTATTATTAATTACAGATGGGTTTAATTGGTCAGCTAGTGGTACTGGTGTATTGAGACATTCTGGTTCTTTTGAAAAATCTTTTTCTACTAACGGTTATCAACGTCTACCTTCAGGATTGATACTGCAATGGGGAACTACGAGTAATGTAACATATGATTCTCGGGCCAATTTGACGTTCCCTATCTCGTTCCCAACTACCTGTTGTTCCGTAGTTGTTAGTTACCAAGGTCCGACAGTTCTTACCGATCACTGCCAAAGCTATGGTGTCTCAAACATAACTACAAGCGGATTCCAAGTTGAAAATCAGTGGGTGTATGGATCTAATGGAAACAGTTTTCCCGCTAAATGGATTGCTATTGGATATTAATACCCTAATGCAATATATTGATAATTATTATTAGTAGGATAATATGTTCTATATTGAAAAGTACTTAAACTATAAGGTAATGCCTGCATTTCACAGTATCCGTTTGTACTACCTACATCTCTAACAGTCATTACTACACTTAAAAAAGACGTAGTAAAAGCAATTGGTAAAGTACTGGTATATAATCCAGCACTTGAAGAACCTGTTTGACCCCATTGCAGTATCAATCCTGAAGATTTTTCTGCAATGGGGTTCATCACTATTTTATTTAAACAATTTTTTAAAAAGGATTTCTTATGTTAGATTTTATATTTAAAGTTTATTCTGATTATGGTCTATTAAGCGCCATTCTATTATCATGGTCAATATTTACTGTATTAGGTACTCTAATACTTTATATTGGTTATGGTTTTGTGATGGGCGCTGTAAAAGCCAAAAGAGATAAAACTTCACAAAGAGTAGTTGTAATAGTAGACACTATCATAGCCACTCCTTTTGTTTGGTTAGATATAATGCTCAATATCTTCTCTTACTCTGTTATATGTTTAGATTTTAGACCTAGGAAAGTATTAGCTACTATCACCTCTAGAATGTCTCAGTATACCAGAGAAGATAATGAAAGAATGTGGAGAAAAAACATAGCTTGTTTCTTTGCTGCTTTCCTAGATGGTAAGGACCCTAATAGTAACTTTGATCATATTGAAGGTACTAATAAACGATTTACTTGGCTAGATTAATAACTACAGCATATTAGCCTAGGATAATACCTAGGCTAATATGACGTGAAATCATTTTCAATCTTGTGATTGTGAATACAAAAGGAAATATAAATGTCAAATGATTTAATTCTTTTTGTGCCAGAAGATAACACTGGTACAAAGCAAGAAAATTTAATCGTAGATGAAGAACATGTTCTAGACCCTCTAGCTAGAATAATTAAACCTCATCTATTAGCTTACTATTCTGATTCTATAGTAGTTAAACACATAGATTCTAATAGTGTAGAAACTACTTTAAATAAAAACATAGATTATACTTGTACAGATATTTTAGAGAAAATATCTTCTAAAATAGGTAAGGAAGTATGTTGTACTATTTTATTCAAAAATAATTCTTACAATAAAGTAAAAATAACTTACCAAGCTTATGGTGGATTAGGAAATCCTAACTTAAGAGGAATAGCTATTGCAATGATGCAAAGCTTACAAAAGAATCCAATATCTTGGAATTCTATAATAGATAAACCAATTGGTTTTAATCCTACTCCTAATCACTTGCATGATTGGTTAGATTTATACGGGTTAGAATATTTACAACAAGCTATATTAAGAATAGATTCTGCTTTAATTAATAAACCTACATTTTCTTCTCTTGGTTTAGGTAATAAAATTCAAAATCTATTTATACAATACCCTATTAATGGTGCTAATTTCGTAATAGATGATACACATATTACAAATCAATTAAATATACATAGGACTACTAAAGCACATATAGATTTAATAAATGTAGAAAATTTAAGAACAACACATTCTTATTCTTTAATAGATTTAAACGATTTAGAAAATAGCACTTACTATAAAGAATATCTACTGTCTGCCGAGTATAAATATATTACTAATTATTCCATAAAGTATTTTACTCAAGAAAGATCCCAAGCTAATACAGATCTATTCTTTAATAATTCTGGTTCGTCTAAGACTATATTCCAATTGGAGTATAATAATCTAGATACTAGAGCTAGTAATATTAATACATTTGTAACTAATAATCAATCATCTATTACCCAATTCAATAGTGAAATAAATACTCTATTTAGTTCTTATAATTCTTTAAATGATTTTATAAAACAATATAAGTATTTTAACTGGAATAAGGAAGTAGCAGATGTTTTAAAAATAATCTTAGAACATAAATATCAAAGTACTACCAATTACCAAGATATTATTAATGTACCAGCTAAACTAGAATTGCCTTACTTATGGCTAGATTTCTCAGACACTTCTACCATGTCTGTAGTGTCCAATACAATAGCTTCTATCACAGATAAATCTGTTTATGCTAGACAGTATGTACAAAATACTGCATCTTCTAGGCCAGCATTAATTACAAAAACAAATGTAGGTACTAATGAAATAAATAGAAACACTGTAGCTAATTTATCGTTAGGTAAGAAACTAATTCAGTCTGTTGGTGAGACTGTTAATTTAAATTCTGATTTTACTATTATTATTTTAACTAGAGAAAAAGCATCAGAATCAATTATTTTATCCAATACTAATGTAGCGGATTATAGGTTAGCTGATGATAAACTTTCTACCCATGTTAATAATTCTAACAGTATTAAGTTAAGTACAGAAAAATATAAAATAACTTCACAGCCTAGTACATCTTATAATTTTAAAACTAATTTAAATGTCCTAACGGTAACAGATAAAGACAATACTAAGAACTATCACTTATCTAATAATAAATCTTTCAATAACGTCTATCCATTAGGTTTATTTGAAAATATAAAAAATAACACAGATATAAATTATGTTACATTTAACGTCATAGGTGATATTAACGATTCGGTTAATCATGATTATGAACTATGTGAAATAATAATCTACAAAAGAGTATTGTCTAAAGTAGAGATAGATGTACTGTGTAAATATTTAAGTAGGAAACATTCTGGTGCTATAGACTTCTCTATGGATTACTCATTTTTATCTAATCTTTAAAGGTTAAAACAATGTCACAATTATTACCACTAATTTATCAATTAGATACTACAGGTGTTAGTCCAGATAATAAAATAGCTAACGAACCACATACATTAGCTGCAAAAAAAGTAAGAGCATTAGCACCTCTACATAGTCCTTTCTTTAAAGACTCTGTAATTATTAAAGACTCATCTAATAACAGAACTCTAGCTAATACAGAATATAAATTTTATTCATTACAAGCATTAGCTAGTGCTATGTATGGTAAAGAAATTTACAACATAGTACTAATTACAAACCCAGCAGTAAGTTCTAACGTTTCTATCACTTATCAAACTTTAGGTGGTGAGTATAATAGAGTTTACGAAAGTACTAAGGATTTATTAGATCAACTATATTCGGATAATAGACCTGTAACATGGCCAAATATAGAAGATGAACCTGAATCTTTTAATCCAGTACATCACTTACATGCTGTAGGTGATACTATTGGTTTTGAATATGTGGTAGCTGCACTAGAGAGATTAAGAACTGTTATTATGACTTCTGCATTAATGCAAAGTGATAAAATTTTAGAGTATGTGGAAGCTAAGCTTTCTGCTTTGAACGATGTCAATGTGGGTCTAGTATCTACAGTAGGTGTTATTGAAAATCAAGCAGATGATTTTATTACACATATCTCTGATTTTAATAATCCACATAATACAGATAAAGCTCAAGTTGGGTTAGGTAATTTACTAAATTACACTGTAGCTACTAAGGCAGACATTGTAACTCCTGTTGCTGCTAATCCTAAATATGTCACTAATATTGCATTAAAAGATTATCTTAATGATTTCTTCATTACTTATAATGCAAGTATCAATGCTGAATTTAATGCTTTAAATAATTCATTAAATACATTAACTACTAAAGTCAATCTAAATCAAAATACAATTGACTCTTTAGCATCTTCACAAACTAAATTAAATACTACTAATACTCAATATGCGTCATTAGTACAACAAATGAATAGCATTCAAGCAAATATTAGTGATGCTACTAATAGGGCTGCTTTGATAGCACAACAATATTCTATTAACTTTAATTAATTTACAGCATAAATGCTTAGAGAATCTTAATTGATTCTCTAAGCTAATATGCTGTAAATATTATTTTAAACCTAAAGATGTAGCCTTTACATTACCAGCTGATATATCACCGCTTTCCAATTTATTTATTTTTAAATCACCAGCAAAAGTTCCATTACCAGAACCCATGAAAGATCCTTCTATAAGAGTATTTTCAGACACCACGTTAAAAGCTTTTGTCTTTATTTGAATAGATGTATCTGCACTCATTATTATGTTCTGTTTATTAACATCTACAGAACTGTTATCCGTATTCTTCATAAACAATCTACTGGCTTTAGAGTCTAATAAAAACTCGTTACCAGCATCGTCCGCTATAGTAATAGAACCATCCTTAGTATTGATTTGTACATCATAAGAAAAAGGTTCTCCATTTGCTTTGCTTGTATGAAATGTTACAGATTTTCTATGGGTAGATATTTCTAAAAAGTAAGAATTATCAGGAGTCAATTTATCTACTTCTGAACTGGTCCCACTAAAAGCAAATATAACAGTCTCTAATCTTCTTAAATGTGAATCCTGTTTAAGAGTACACCAGTAATATTTATCAGCGTCTGCGAATTGATAAATCATTACTGATTCACCACGTCTTACATCAGGAGAAGTTAATCTATTACTAGAACCTATTGGTAACCATTGGGCTTTCATAGAAACTTTATTAGTAACACTAGAGTTATAGGCTCTACCATTAGAGTCTACCCCTTTAGCTTTATAGTCTACTTGATTAGCTGTAATTTCTCCTTCTAACATAGTAAGTTCTTCAGTAGGAGTTACTTCTAATATATCCGTAGATAAAGGTTTGTTTTGAGCTGCTATTCCAATTGAGTAAAATCTCAATTTAGATACAGTTAAGTTTTCTGGATTAAACATTTTTGATTTGCTTTTCTAGTAAAAAGATTTTTCTCAACAATTCGTTGAATAGTCAAAAAATTGCTAAAGAAATTAAAATTTAAATGAAAATCATCTCATTAACTCTAAGTGGGTTTAAGAGATTTAGGTTAAACAATATAGAGAATTTTCATATTGATTTTTCCCAATCTCTACAACTTATACTTGGCTCTAATGGAGCTGGTAAATCGAGTTTACTAGAATTACTTACTCCTCTACCACCTAACCATCAAGATTTTTATAAAACTGGAAAAAAGATAATCACCATAGAACATAATAATTCTACTTATGTTTTAACCAGTACTTTCTCACCACACAAACATAGTTTTTTAAAAGATCAAGTAGAACTCAATTTAGGTAATACTGTCACTGTTCAAAAAGAATTGGTCTATGAACATTTTGGTATTAATCAAGAAATTCATGATCTTATAATTGGTAAAACTTCTTTTACTTCATTACCAGCTAATAAGAGAAAAGAATGGTTTATTAAGTTATGCGATACAGATTACGAATATGCTATTAAAGTGTATAACAAAATAAAAGAACAACACAGAGATATATCTGGTGCTTTAAAAATAGCTAAAAAGAAACTAACAGTAGAAGTAGAAAAAACAATTAAGTCGGAAGAACAAACTAAACTGGAACAAGAAGTTAGTGAATTACATAAAAGTTTATCTTCTCTGTTAGAAATTAGAAAACCTATTGATAAAGATTATGATTCTTTAGAAATGGAACAACAGTCTTTAGATAACTCTTTAAATAGGTTAGTAAGATCTTTAGAGTCTATTAAACAAAATATAATTCAAGAAACTTTATCTACTATTGATTTAGAAGATTTGATTAGACAAAAGGATATGATACTTTTCTCTATCAGTGAACAGATAGTAAAATTAACTTCTATTCTTAAAGACAATCAAAATAAAATTAATATTCTACAAAGAGCAGAAAAAGCTACAGTACAATCACTGCAAAGCGATATACAGACTCTACAAGCTGGCTTATTATCTTTAGAGCAATCTACTATAGCTAAAAATATAAATGACTCTAAGCTCGTTTTAAACAGTTACAACTCTATTGTAGAGCAACTCAATGAAATATTTACTACAATTGAAGCAAATACAGATAAGAAATATTCCCAAGAAAAACTAGTATTAACTAAAGATGAATTATCTACGATACTAGTAAAGAAAGAAAACATCTTAATTGAGTTAAGTTCAAAGAAACAAAAAATAAAACACATGTTAGAACATAAGGATAAACCCAATATTCAATGTCCTAGTTGTAACCATGAATTTTCTACTGGATATAATCAAGTAGAATTTGATAAACTTAACTTATCTATCTCTCAATTAGAAAACATCTTAATTGAAAATAATAAAAAGATAGATACTTTAAATACTTATATTCAAGAATGTAATAATTATGCTTTGTTGTATAGACAATACATTCAGATATCTAGATCTAATCCTTGTTTGAATGAATATTGGGATTACATTAATGAAGATAACACTGTACAAAATAATCCTAGATCTATTGTACATAAGTTAAATTCCATTAATTCAGATATCAATAAACAAATTAAACTATTTGATATTAAACAAGAACTTATTAATAAACAAAAAATACTAGACGATATAATTAATTTAGGTACTGATGATCTTAATTCTTTATTGAAGCTGGTAGAGCAAATTGATCAAGAGTTACAAGAATTAACTAATAAACATGTCCAAGTTCAAGAAGATAGAAAACAACTGGTTAATAGAAAATTAACAATGTTGAACTATAATGATCTTACTGTTAAAATTAGAAACACTATCTTAAAGAAAAAACAAATATCTAAAGAACAAATTGAGTCACTAAGAAGACAATATTTCAACGATTCAATTAGAACAATACAAAGCCATTTGTCTAGTAAAGAAACTATTTTGCATGGTATCACTATTCAAAGAAGTTTAATTACTGATTTAGAAAAACAAATATTAGATATGGAAAAACAAGAATTAGCTTTATCTAATTTAATCAACCACTTATCACCTACAGATGGTTTAATAGCTGAAGGTTTATTAGGGTTCATAAATAGCTTTATGTCCCAAATGAATCACTTCATAAAAAAGATATGGTCTTATCCTTTATCTATAAAAACATGTTCTATTCAAGAAGGTGATAGTATTGATTTAGATTATTTATTTCCAATGCTAGTAGGCGGAGTAGATAATGAGGTATCTGATGTTTCTAAAGGATCTTCAGCTATGCTAGAGATAGTGAATTTGGCTTTTAGGATTACAGCTATGCAATCCTTAGGTCTTAAGCATTATCCTATAGCACTGGACGAATTTGCTAAAACATTTGACACTATCCATAGAGATGCAGCTACCTATGTAATTAAAACTTTAGTTGATCAGCAAATATTTAATCAAGTCTTTGTTGTATCACATTACGAAAGTATATACGGAGCATTACCTAACTCAGAAATATGTGTATTAGATAGTGGTAATGTTGCTTTAGGTAAATTAACTACGTCTATTAATAAACATGTAATAATAAATTAATTATATATTAATATGATTAAAGACATGTGGTGATGTCCTTTGGTTAGTGTTTGGAAAAGAGAAAACGGCAAAATACCCTACAGATTAATTTCTGTAGGGTATATGCTGTAATTTATTTAAGCCGTTGTTATTTCTAAGAAATACGCTTGACTAAGTGACCCAGGAATATCAGGTCTTCTTTGATCAGATACAGTAATTTGATTTTCTTTTAACATCGTATCAAATATTCTATTTTCTACTATATTATCATAAACGTTAATTGCGTAATGATCATCTTCCTTTTGATACCAGTATTCGTTATGTTTACCAAAATTAGTAACCAAAGGTAAATTAGGTAAAGAATAAGAAATATACATTCCAGGAAAACCAGTCTTTTTTACATGTCTTTTATTAATATTTATTTTTGGAGTATCTAATATAATAATAAAACTTTGAGATAAAGTCATATATTCTTTTAAACACTCATCAGCCAATAAGTGAGATACACTAATTTGCTGATTATTAGTGATTGCGAAATCTATAGGTAACTTAGACAAGTCTATATATTTCTTAGATTCGTAATATCTATCTAACAAAGAAATTTGATTAAAGTCAATTTTAAATATATTATCGTTTACATTAAAGAATGTAAGAGGATCTTGAAAATATAAATACCCGCCAATACAAAGCACTACAGTTTTATTATTGATATCTTTATCAATCACTATTTTAACAGTACCATCATTACTAGTTATTAAATTATTTTTATTAATAGGATAAGTTTTTAAAGAACATATATCTTTAAAGCTAAATATTCCAATTTGATTTTGCTTAGATATATTCAAAGATTTAACAGCATCCATTACCATTAAACCTTTAATACCATCAGTATCACAAATATGGTAAAATCCGTTTACACTCACTAAAGCGTGATTATAAAAACTTAAATAATCAACTGAATTTCTCTCTAATCTAACATGTGTTTTATCAGCTATGCTAGCTACAGATGAATTTGATTGCGATACTGGAGTTACAGTATAGCCAGCCATAAAAGCATCTTTGAATTTTGCACTAATAGTCATTGTAATTCCTTATGATTTGTCATTCAAAACATCTAAGATTTTACTTAGTTAAAAAATACTATTTTTCTGTATTTTTTATTTGCTATGGTATGGATATCGCCGCCGCACCGCCTTAGAATCCACTTTTAACTTTTTTCATTGAATGGAATAAAAACATGACATTATATCAACGTCTGATTGCTCTAGCACAAGCTGTTGGTGCTGACGTAAAACAAATCTTTGCTAAGCAAGGTGATTTGTCGCAACTTAATACTACTGCTAAATCTAACTTAGTTGCTGCTATTAACGAAGTTCTCGTAGAAGCTCAAAAGAGCGAAATCGATGACGGCGTTACCAGTTCGACTAAGACATGGTCTTCGCAAAAGATTTCTTCGACTCTGTCTACCGCTGTTCAGAATGCCAAAGATGAAATTTTGGGTGAGTTGCCACCTGAAGCCTTGAACACCATCAAGGAACTGGCCGACGCTCTTCAAAATAACGAAAACTTCGGTGCTCAAGTACTGAACGCTATCGCTGGTAAAGTTTCGTTTACTGAAGCTCAAAACCTGACCGAAGCTCAAAAGCAAACCGCACGTACTAACATCGGCGCTGTAAGCGCAGTTGATGTTGCTAACGTAACCGATGCTCTTCAAGCTGAAGTTGATGGTATTGATACCCGCTTGGTCGTAGCTGAAGGCGAGATTGACACTCTTCAATCTCAAATGACTGCTGCTCAGCAGACTATCGTTACTCACACTACTGATATCAGTGAATTGAAATCGGACGTAGCTACTCTTGAAGCTACTGCTGTTCAAACCACTAGCGATCTGAATGCTTTGGCTGCTACCGTTGCTGCTAATAAAGTAGCTAACGATGCAACTGATGCAGCTCAATCTGCGTCTATTGCTGCTTTGGATACTGCTGTTGATCAGCGTATCTCTGCTGCTAAAGATGATATCCGTACCAATGATATCGGTACTGATGTTGACCTGGTTGCAATCTATAACGCTGCTAAAGCCTAATAGATAATTAATAGACAGGAAAGAAATTTCCTGTCTATTATGCTGTTTTATATTGGAAAATGGTTTGAGTGTATTTTTAAACCATTTTCCAATAGCTAATACAAATGAACACTATTTTTAAAAGAGCAGTAGACGTAGTAGAAGCTATTGCTAACGACATAAAACAAATAAAAACTAATATGGGTGTATTGCAAACTGATGTCAATTCAGTTAGAACTTTAATTGGTGAAAACCCAAATCCTAATCCTGATGGTGCTTCTTCGGATTTATTAAAACCAGTTAGTAATACAGACTCTATTAGTAATAAAACCTTAATTACTAATATAGACGTAGTTAGTACATCAGGTACTACGAAGACTACTACTGAATTCGTAAGAAATTTCGATGGTGTCATAATAGACATTGTCACCAAAACTGTTAATGTTTAAAGGAACTTAGATGCCTACTACAAATCATCAATACACTGGAGCATTTGCGCCTGGTGTTTACTTTCCAGTATTTGATGCTACTGGTACATTAGTAGCTAATAAGGTTACTGATGAATTACACACAATCACAGCAGAAAACGGTAAAGACTATCACGTAGTCGTTCCTTTATATGCGCCATTTTTTATTAATAATTTAGTTATTACTTTTAAACAAAATGGAGCTTCTGTTTTCATACCTTTAACTGAAGGTGTTGATTATTTATTAGCTTATCATTTCTTAGGTGCTTCAAGAGGTTGTGCCAAAGCTGTTTATGGCGGTATATCTTTTATCAATAATCAATTGGCTGGTATAGTCAAATTACAATACCAAACTATCGGTGGTAACTGGACTTTATCTCAAGCTTCTCTCAATAGTCTTCTAGCTAATCAATTACAAAACCCAAGAACTACTTCTTGGGAGCAAATTGTTCAACTACCAGAAGTCTTTCCTGTTATAGACCATGAATGGAATTTGAAAGATTTAATTGGTGCAAGCCATATAGTAGAAGCTATTGAACAAATAGGTAATAACTTATCTAGTACTAGTACAGCTAATGCTGATGCTGCATTAGTGATTGTACAAGATCACAGTAACGATAAAAATAACCCACATCAAACTACTAAAACTCAAGTTGGTCTTGGTAACGTAGAAAATTATGCGGTAGCTAATACTGCTCAAGCTAGAGATTCTACTAATACTAATACTTACATGACTCCTCAAAAGACTCATTTAGTAGTAAGTGATCATGAAGCTAAAACAGATCCTCATCCTCAATATGCTACTGATGCTGAAGTACAGGCTATTATAGCAAGTACTGGATTTAAAGGCTCTTATGTAGGTACAGCAACTTTAAGCGCCAACGCATATGCTGTTACAATGACAGGCGTAACTGTTACTAACGGTTTATTTTCTATTAAATTTGCATCAGAAAATCCAGCCAGCGCTACACTTACTATCAACGGGGTTACTAAACCTTTAGTTAATGAAGAAGGTAACCCAATTGAAGCTAAAGAAATTGTTGCTAATCAAATTAGAACATTAATAAATAATAGTACCGCTTATGTGGTACTTGGAAGTATGAAATATATTTCACTTCCTTTCTCTAGTTCTACTTTTACTTCAATTAATCAAAATGAAGCAGTAAGATTTAGTAATGGTGGATTGGTAAAAGCAATAGCTGATAATACATCACCTAATAACAATGTAGTTGGTTTTGCTGATAAAGATAGTAATAGAGTTGTCTATAGTGGTATTCTAAGTGGTTTTACAGGTTTAGAAACCGATGCTATTTATTACCTAAGTTCTACTACTGCTGGTGCAATTACTAAAACAAAACCACCTTTGGATTCTATTAGAGTAGGTATTGCCAAATCACCTACTGAGTTGTTTGTATCTATTATGGCAGCAGCATCGAACGATACTGTTCCAACTGGCGGTGTTAATAATGGTTTAGTAGATAAAATATTTTATTTAGATAGTAAAATAATCACAGCCAATTATTTAATCCCTGCTGATAAAAACGCAATGAGTGTGGGGCCATTAACAGTTGACACTGGAGTAGAAGTAGAAATTCCAAGCGGTAGTGTATGGACTATTGTTTAACACTTAATAAGGATATTCTATTATGCCTACTCCAGAAGAACATATTCTTGATGTAAACAACCCACATCAAACTACAAAAGCACAGATAGGCTTAGGTAACGTGGAGAACTATCCACCAGCATCTCTTAGCGATAGCACTAACCCTAATGTAGTAAATAAATACACTACACCAGGAAACGTTCATTATGCTATTGACTCTAAAGTCAAACCAGCTAATAATGAAACTACTGGTGTAGTGAAAATTAACTCTGGCTTAAATGTCGGAGACGATACTGATATTTTAAAAGCATTATCGGCTAATGGTTTAATACAATTAGTCAGTGGTGATCTTAGTAGTAATAATGCTATTCAAAATGCTTTATCGTTACTTAATAAAAGACAGTATTTTAACATTACGTCTGTAAGTGGAGTTAATGCTTTAAATGCAGTAGTCTCTCCAAGTGCTAATACTCAAAGCTTATTTGGTTTACTTACTTTTTTAGCTGTAAACGATAACACTTCTTCTGTTACTTTTAATACAGGCGGAAGTGCTTTTCCTATAGTCAAATTAGACGATACTCAATTAGAAGCTTCAGAAATAAAAGCTGGAAATAAATATTCAATATTACCTGTTGGTAGTAAATTTTATATTTTAAATCCTACAATACAAGAAGATCACTCTTATGTAGATACTCTATTTAATAATCATAACACTGCACTCGATCCACATCCTCAATATTTAACTTCTCAAGAAGCTAAAGATATTTATGACATAGGGTTCAGAGGCGCATACTTAGGAGTAGCTACTCTATCAGGTGTTAATTATTCTGTTAATTTAAATGGAACTACGGTAGTAGGTGGTATATTTTCTATAGAATTTTCTGCCTCTAATCCTTCTAATTCTACTTTAACCATCAACGGAGTTACTAAACCAATTTATGATTTTGATGGAAACGCTTTAGTAGCTAATGAAGTAATTTCTGGTGAAATTAGAGTATTGGTAAATACTCCAAATTACTATAAATTACATTCTGTTAGATCACAAATTAACTCTAGAGTATTACAAGCTCTTAGTACTTATCTACAACAAGCAGATCCATTTACTCAATATTGGAACGATGATAGAGGTTTATCAAGAGTTAACACCGCTATTAATACACATGAGCAAGATTCAGCAGCACATGCTAAAGTTACTCAGAGTGTAGACGGTTTTATGTCTAAAGAAGACAAAATAAAATTAGATGCTATTTTAGGCACTAACACTGGTGATGAAACCACAGCTTCAATAGTATCTAAACTCAATGTAGTATTAGATATCGGTCAACTTTAATTTTTTATTTATAGGATTTAACATGCCAACCTTAGTTTCACTAAATGGTAATATTGCTTTTAAAAGAGGCACAACTGCTAAGAACTTAACTTATACTGGACCAGACGGTACGATCAGTATAGACACAGAAAAGAAAGAGATTAGACTACATGATGGCGTTACTGCCGGTGGTGTAGTAGCAAACCAAAATGCAGCCACTGCTGTAAAATTAGCTACTGCTAGAAACATAAACGGTGTAGCGTTTGACGGTACAGCTAACATCACTATTAATGCTACTGATGCAACTGCTCGTATTGCTAGTAGTGAAAAAGGTGCTGCTAACGGCGTAGCTACCTTAGACGGCGCCGGTAAAGTACCAGTGGCTCAACTACCTGATTCTGTATTAGGTGGAATGATCTATCAAGGTTCATGGAACGCTAGTACTAACACACCAACACTAGCTACTGGGGTAGGTACTAAAGGTTTTTACTATAAAGTATCTACTGATGGCACTACTGCTATTGATGGTATTAATAGATGGCAAGCAGGTGATTTGATTGCTTATAACGGTACTGCTTGGGATAAGATCGATGGTGGTGTATCTGAAGTTTATTCTGTTGCTGGTAGAACCGGTGATGTTGTATTAACTAAATCTGATGTTGGTTTAGCAAACGTAGCAAACGTAGACACTACTAATGCTGCAAACATTAGTAGTGGTACATTACCAGCTGCTAGATTACCAGCATTTACTGGGGATGCAACAGTAGCTGTAGGTACTTCTGCAATTACATTATCTAACTCTGGCGTGGGCGCAGGCACCTATAGAAGCGTAACAGTAGACGCTAAAGGTCGTGTTACCGGTGGTACTAATCCAACTACTTTAGCTGGTTATGGTATTACTGATGCGCAACCTCTTGATGCTGATTTAACATCTATTGCTGGTTTAGCTGGTACAAGTGGTTTACTGAGAAAAACAGCAGCCGATACTTGGACGTTAGAAACTGCAACATATCTTACAGCTAACCAAAATATCGCAGTCACCGGTGACGCTACTGGTAGCGGTACTACTGCTATTGCTTTGACTTTGGCTAATAGTGGTGTAACTGCTGGCACATATGAGAAAGTTACTGTTGATGCAAAAGGTAGAGTAACTTCAGGTGGTGATTTAGTTGCCACTGACATTATGTCTGCTTTAAATGATACTACTATAGACTGTGGATTAATTCCTTAAGTCTTCTTTACACTCTACTCTTTTTAAATTATTTAAAGAGGGTAGAGTTTAGTTTATTCTAAATAACAGAGTATATTAAACTCTACCTTAATATTTTTACTGAAGGAATATACAATGCCTACTTTGGTGTCGTTAAATGGTAATATTGCCTTCAAGGGCGGTACTACAGCAAAAAACAATACCTATACTGGTCCTGCTAGGACTATCAGTATAGACACGGAAAGAAATGAATTAAGAATACACGATGGTACAACAGCAGGTGGCATAGTAGCAAATAGTAATTTAGCTACTACTACAGCCAATGGTTGGTTAAGTTCATCTGATAAAGTAAAATTAGATGGTTTAAACAAAGGTGTTGCTAATGGCGTAGCTTCTTTGGATGCTACTGGAAAAGTACCTAGTGCACAATTACCAGCTGGTCTTACGGGTGGTTTAAATTATCAAGGTACATGGAATGCGTCTACTAATACACCAGCTATTCCTACAGCCTCTACCAGTAACAATGGTTGGTATTATAAAGTAGCCACTGCTGGCGCTACTAACATAGGTGGAGTTACTGATTGGCAAATTGGTGACTGGGTTATTAGTAATGGATCGTCTTGGGATAAAATAGATAATACTGAAGACACTACTTTAGCTAGTACTACCGTTAACGGTTTAATGAGTGCAGCCGATAAAACAAAACTAAACGGAATAGCTACTGGAGCTGCTGCTGTAGGTTCTACAGCAGGTAGTAATATAGCTGCTACTGGAGCCGTAGGAACATCCACTACAGCAGCTAGAAGCGACCATACACACGCTCATGGTAATCAAGCAGGTGGTACACTACATTCAGAAGCTACCACTGCTGTAGCTGGCTTTTTATCACCTACAGATAAAGTTAAAATAAATAACATGGCTCCTGTAGGCGGTGGAACTGATAGAGTTTTCTATGAAGATGGACAAACAATAAATTCAAACTACACCATTACAGCAGGTAGGAATGCTATGAGTGTAGGCCCAATTACTATCGCTACTGGTATTATAGTAGAAATTCCTACTGGTAGTGTGTGGTCTTTAGTTTAAAAAATTAAGTCATAGACTCATAGAGAAAATATTTTCTCTATGAGTCTATTATGTTTATATCAAAAAAGGAATTGTGATGAGTACATTAAAATTAGATGAACTAATAGTAGGTGCAGGTCTGACTTTGAAAAGAACTGCTACTGGAGTATACAAGTTCTTTAAGACTAGTTCTACTAACGTAGTGAATACTCCTATAGAGATGAATGATTCTGGGTTAATATTAGATAACCCTAATGCATTAGTATCCCCTAATAAACACGATAGAACTACTAAACTAGCTACAATGGCTACATTAGGTAGCGAGTTAGGTAATTATAGTAATTACATAAATATTTCTGCAAATACTAGCATAACTTTTGCACATAGTGGTGCTTTTTTAAACGTAACTGCATCTGGATCAGTACAGACATTAGATACCACTAATTTAATACTTGGTTCTAAGTTTACATTTAATGCTAACTTTGTTTCTGGCACATTTACTATTGCATCAAATAATGGCGGTGTATTTAATATACCTGGCGTGAGTACACCAACAACATTAGTTTTAGGTGTAGGAGAGAGCGTATCTTTTGTATATGCTGGTGGTAATACATTCGTAGTAGATACTAATTCAGGTGGAACTAAATTTGGTTATAATTTTATTGCTAGTAAAACCACCAATGGATATCAGCGTCTACCTTCAGGACTAATACTGCAATGGGGTCAAGGGCAATTTTTTGCACAAGCAGGTAATGTGCAAACGCCTACTTTACCAATTACTTATCCAAACGCACATCTACTAGCATGGGCTACTAATGCATCTTCTACTGGTCCTGGTGGGGTTCCAACCCCACCATCTGTTGGTGCTTTAGCTTTAAGTCAAAGTCAAGTACAAATACAAAATCATATAAACGTACCTTATAATACTTATTATAATTATATCTCTATCGGATATTAATATCCGATAGCTTGCCAAAATAAAGTTCTATTAACATTGTTAGAACTACCTAAAAAATTACTATTTGTAATAGAGGTTACACCAGCTGTTGTGGTTACTGTATATGAATCTTGTACAGTAGCCACTACGTTAAAACAGGTTGTCGGGAAAGTAATTGGAAAAGTAATAGTAGCCCCTGTATTAATATAATTTGTTCCCCATTGCAGTATTAGTCCTGAAGATTTTTCTGCAATGGGTCATTACACACATATGAAATCAGATTGTTTTTAAAAGATTAAATATATCTTTTAAATTATTTAAAATTAAAAGGAATTTAAAATGAGTACATTAAGATTGCTTAATGCGCAAATAGGAATTAGTGTTACACCTAGTCAAAACTTTACATGGTATCAACCTACTGTACCAGATGGAAGCGTTAGATTAGGTGTAGGTAATTCTGGTGCTACTACTAAGGACATGATTAAAGTATCAAGTAGTGATATTATACTAGATAACCCTAAAGCTTTAGTATCTCCTTCTTTATATGATTCTAGTAAATCACTAGCCACCACAGAGCATGTTTATAATAGAATGGCTACTTTTCCAGGTGCTGGTTATTTGACCGATATTCCTAATTTAACTATTGATTTAGAACCAGTTCCTGAATTAATATATGTAGGTACGGTTACTGGTACTACTCTTAGATTACCAGATCCAACCGTATTTAGAATTGGTGCTGTATTAGAAATAGTAAATATAGGAACTAATAATGTTACTATAGTAAGAAAAAACTCTAACAATTTTATTGCACTTGGTAATGATGGAAGTACATATACTCAATTTATACTTAAACCTGGGACTAATATTCGTTTAACTAGTCTTGGAAATAATTATTGGTATAATTTAGGTGGGTCTGCTCAATTAGAATTCTCTTCTGGTATTTTTGATAAATCTTTATCTACTAACGGTTGGCAAAAGTTACCATCCGGCCTTATCATACAGTGGGGGGTAGGCACTACCAGCTCTAGTACTAACGTACTTGTTACTTACCCTATTGTATTTCCAACAGCTAGACTATCTAATTATGTAACAGCTGATTCGGCAACTAATCAATTTGTAACGTGTGATCAATTAGGGGTATCTGGTTTATATGTAAATGGTTGGTTAAGTAATACAGGAGCTAGAACAGCTGTACAGTTTAAATGGTTAGCTATAGGTTATTAATAACCTAATGCGATGTATCTAAATGTTCCATCTGAATCAGACGCTAATAAGATACTATTTGTTGTAAAACTAATGACTGAAATTTCTGCTTCAATACCAGCATTAGCTCTTGGGCTTGCTACTGCTTGTAAACAAGCAGTAGGGAAAGTCATTGGGAAGACCACATTACTACCACTTGAGCCAGCAGAAACAGATCCACTTCCCCACTGTATGATAAGGCCGTTTCTACAGTGTTTACAATATAGACATTTTATTTAATAGTCTTTTTTAAAAGCATTATTAAATACTTTGAATAAACTTCAATTTAATTATTTTTAAAAGGAATTTCCCATGCGTTACTCGCCTTCCACTGGTGGTTTTTATCCAGAATCTATCGATTACCCAAACTTACCAGAAGACTTAGTCACCATCACTGATGAAGAACATCAAGCTGCAATGAATAAACCAGCAGGTGCTACTTTATCTATAGTAGATGGTAAGTTAGAAATTATTCTACCACCTGAGAAATCAGATGAAGAAAAACTAGCTACTGCTAAACAAAACGCTTTACAAAGAGTCAGTGTTAAACATGCTCAAATTCTATCGGAATTAACAGGTAATGTAACTCCTGAAGAAAGAGATACTTGGCCTGAAAAAGTAGCTGCTGCTAAAGAATCTGTAGCCGCCGGTGAGCCTACACAAGAAGCTACGTCTTTATTCCAAAGAGAAGCATCCGCATTAGGTCAAACGATCATGCAGCGCTGCCAAAGAAGTTTGCAACTTCGTGGTGCTTACTTAAGTTTAGTTGGTTTATCTTCAGGTTTCAAAACAGAATTAGAAGTTAATATTAATTCTGCTACTACTCCTGAACAAATTGATTCAATTATGTTAGCTGCTACTCAAGAAGTAGAACGTGAAGTAGCTCAATTCAAAGCTTTGCTTGGTGGTTAATAAAAATTAAATTATTAGCAATAGGGTAATTCCTATTGCTAATATGCTGTAAAAAATATTGAATTATCGCAAAATAATAAAAACATGATATGTATAGTTTTTACTTATTAACTAACTAGAAAGAATATAAAATGCCAACTCCTAAAGCAATGAAGATAGCTATTTTCAATAGCATAGAACATAAACCATATGGTCCTTTATGTAGATGGGCTACTGGATATGCTGATTACCATGTAGGATTTACCAACGAAATACACTTTTGGGACCAAGATCTTTTATTTAGAAAAAGAGCATGGAATCCAATAGTACCTGAAGAAGTTACATTAATAGAATGTCCTGTAGATATTCATGCTAGGGAACTAGATGAATTGGTCATTAAAGATGTAGAACAATTATGCATAGATAAGTCCTTAGGACGTATTTATGGATATAGAGATTATATTGGATTTGGTCTTAGGAAACTAGGACTTGATTTTAAATATAATTTCGATGGAGTGGTTTGTTCTGGTAGAGTAAGAGATGTTCTTTATTCTAAAGGATGGGAACATCTTGGCACTCCTAAAGATCTAGAACCTAGTCCGGCAGATGTAAGAAGAAAACTCAATGAACTGGGATATCCAGTTTTAAAAATGGGTAATTTGTATTAACTAAAAACTAAACGCTTTTATAAGAAGGTAAGTATGCAAGAAAAATTTGAGAACCTAGTATCCTATCAAGGTGCTGAGATACGTAAGTTCATTCTAGAGAATATAAAAGATTATATTAAGATCCAAAATCTAGATCCAGTTAAACTACAAGAGACAATTAACAATATCAAAACTTTGATAGATGGTAATTTATCTTCTGTTAAATCTATTATGGATTTGGTAGAAGGTAATAAGAACGCATTAGAAAGAGCCAAACAAGAATTGAGAGATTTGATTCTAAGCTCTAATACTGAATTAAGTACTTCTATTCGTTTAGAACTCTTAGGTAAAATGGATGTATCTAATACTGCTTTGAGAGCAGAAATAGCATCTGTTAAAAAGGAGCTATCTTTTCGTCAAGAAATTAATGTATCTGCTCTTACTAATACTTTTGCTAAATCTCTTTGGAACTACTCTGATTTCATTTGCACTAAAGATATTACAGTTGGATCTGGTGAATACTCTTATAGATTCAAGTTATCTAGTGATCACTTCAATCCTAATGCAATTGCATTTGATGTAGGTGTTGGATCTCCAGAAGTATCTATTGTTTTAGATGGTAAAGAACTCTATAAAGATAAAGTATTAGCTGTTAAATTCATGAATCAGTATGAATATATCACTATCAAAACAAACGAGCCATTTAAATCATTGAAACTCACATTCATCACAGATGCTTGGGAAGGTGGAACTGATAGAAATAATGACGGTATGTCTGAAGACAGAAATCTACATGTATTTGAAGTCACTGAAAACGGTAAAGTACTCGATACCCTAAAAGGTATCATGTATGGTCAAGGTACAATGTCCTTAAATAGATAATAATTAAAATACGTCATATAGCCTACTGGAGACTATCCAGTAGGCTATATGCTGTTTATAAAAAAGAATATTCTTTTTTATTGATAGGACTATCAATACAATATAAAGAAATTGGTAAATAATCAATTGGTATCAGTGGATATAAAATCTTTTTATTTAATTCAAATGCATCCATTCCAATATCATCTAATTTCTTTAATTCTTCTTTATTAGGTATCTTATCAAAATATATTTTAGGTACAAATAAAACCATATCGGATATAGGTTTTAATTTGATCTGATTGGTATGTTTATTTAACCAATCTGAATAATTGTACATAATCATAGCCCTGTAGTTTTCTCTACAATAATCAATACTTAATTGATCGTTAGAAAAATTAACAATATTAATATTGTATAAACTACCTATACTTTTAGCTAAAGCATCGGCAATTACTTTACTCTCTTGATCACTTAAATTATAAGGATATGTATTAATATCTAATTCAAATGAATCGTTACTAGGAGAAGACACTACTTGTTCTATGTATATTTTACATAAATTAGCTATGAATAGATACATCTTAGTTTTCATAGATGCTCTAAGTACAGCCGGTTTATAATTATTAAGTATCTTATTAAATACTCCTTTAGATAATCTACCTTTAGTACTACTAATAAAATCATCAGTTTGTCTAGTGTAATAAGTTTCTTGACTAGTTACTTCAAAAGCAAAGTCAGAATTAATGATGTTCATCACTCCTAGTCTAGTATCTAGTATACTATCTAGAGATACATATAGTCGTTTAGGTTTAGACATCTGATTGAGAAGGTAATGTATTCTTTAAATGCATACCAGTTAACATAACTTTTAAAGAATGGGTTGATTTGACCACACCGCTATATGGTTCAATATGCTTTTGAGATACTTCTCCAGTTCGACTAATGATAGTATTCATTGCATTAAAACCTTTTGCATCACCACCTCTGAATTTCATTAATTCGTGTAAAGAATGTTCCATGTTCATAGCAGCTAGAACTTGCACCTCTGGGTAAGATACTTTAGATCCTTTAGACTTACCAGTAGGTTGTCCTGTCATGTTGTCTACACTGTTATTATCTTCAGGTATACTTATCTTCTTATCTAACAATTGAGCCTGTCGTCTAATAGGAAGAGTTACCACCATATATTTCATTGGTGTTAAATAAGCAGGTACTCCGTTTTTTGCAGGTATCCACACTCTTTTAAAAAAATCATACCCCAGTTCTTTTGCTACTTTTAAATTCTTTTCTACAGATATTTTATTTTTAGAAAAATTGGGACTGATAACAGCTAACTTCTTTTTACCTGTTTCTAGATCTAATACAAATTGATCAAATTCTTTATCATCCATTCCAGAGAAAAGATCTTCATATAGTTTCTTATTATCTTCTCCAGCTATTTTAGCTACCCATTTAATTACTTCAGCTTCAAAAGCTTTTCTATTTCCAGACATTATAATTCCTTTTAGTATTTACTAATCAGAATATCTACAGCAAATTTACTAATTGACAACTAAATAGAAATTAATCTATCTAGTCATCAATTAGCAATTTTTTAAAATATTCATTATCCTTGAATTCTCCACTCTATATCCATCTCTATTATAGAAGGGCAATTATCATTACCCTCTAGTATAGCGTTAGGATTAGTAAATGAAGGAATCCATTCTGACCAATCATCATTTTGATTCTTCTTAAAGAATAATGTCTTACCATTTTTCAAAGCATGTAATCTAAATATAACAGCATCAATTTGAGAATCCAATTGTGAAGCTGAAGTAAATTCAGCAAGTAAACTATCTATAGACATTTAGTATCTATTCCTTAAAATAGGAATTTAATAAAGCTATCTACGGATATCCTTCAAACCTCACAGCATTTTCAATCACTTCTTGACATTATTAATCTTATCGAGATAATCTAAATCTATTCTGTAAGTAGGTAAGTTAGCTTGAAAAACTACTTTACCTGTTTTTTCGTTTATAAACTCAGCTGGGTTCATCACTACGTCACTAACTTTATCGCCGCAGATACGTAATTTACCAGTTTTTATTTGATTATACAACCAATCAATTTGTTCTCTAGATAAATACTCAAACCAAGTATCACCTTCAAAAGGAACTATAGACATATCAGCAGAAGCTATATAAGCCGCCATTAAATATTCGTTAGTTTCTCTATCAGGATGTATAGCGTAAGGTTCAAAACCAAATGTAGTTATTTTAGAAAAAGCTTTAACATCCCAATTATTTCTAACTAAAATAGGTGCCACTATTTCTCTAAAATACTTATAGTATTCTGGCCAGGTCATTTCTGCATCTAAGCAAAATCTAGCAATAGAAGTATCTTCATCTAAACTAGATAGGTACACTCTAAAATATCTAGTAAGAGCTAACCTTAGAAATGTTTGAGATTTATTATTGGTTTCTTGTTTAAGACCATTTAAATCTGTCACATATGTGTTATAGGCATCATTTTGAGATACAGTAGCACATCTACTGGTATATAGATTAGTTTTAATAAAAGGAATAGTAGCTAAACCATAAGGATTATGATGACCACTTTCTACTAGTATATCTATCAACCAAGCTAGAGGATCTACTTCTTCTATATATTTATATTCAGTAAAAGGAGAATTAGAATTCTCCAATACATAATTTTCAGCATTATAAATACGTTCAGAGTCATAGGCTTCTTGCCTACCTATTAGAAGCTGAATAAGTACTTTATCTGCTTTAGGTTTATTTAAGTTCATATTAAAAACTCTTTTAAAATGGTTTTCTTATCTTTACTATCAAGCCAGTAAGGGTGATATTCGCCTTTTCTCATCTTCAATAGATCCATTGTAGAGAGGAAAGGTATTTCGTGTTTATCATTGTTGTATGTCCACCATCCTCTGGTGTTTAACAACACATCCCAATCATAACCAGCTTTAATCAAATCATCTCTTAACTCTTTAGGTGTACACATTAGTCCTTCAGAAAGATCATGCCATAGATATTTCATTTGGCACATTTCTGAAGTAATATTCATAGCTCTTCTGAGTTGTGAGTTAGTATCTAGCTTACCTCGTACAGTAGTTCTAGAAAGTTTCACATCTGGAAGGAGATCTAGAAAATAATTTTGTACATTACCACCTAAACCAAAACGATCATTTGTTTTGATATAATGAAACTCACTAAGAGATGGTAAAACACCTTCTTGTTGTGATACAAGAATTTGCATGATTAAACCACTGGGACCATTTTTATTTCTTAGTTGAACTAAAGTAACTAAGAATAAATCTGTATCACCTTTCATGTTATCATCAGTATCTCTTGGGTATTCCGGACCACGAGTAGTGTCATTAAAGAACGGAGTAGCGTTCTGACATTGCCAGCAGAGCGTTGTCAGGAACGTGAAATCAGTGGTAACACCTTTGAGTACATCATTGTTTTTAAGAAATTGTAACTTCTTTACTGGTGCAGCTCTAGGGTCCATTGGAATGTCTTTACCAATATGTGCAGTCATTAAGAAATAATTATTAGATTCCTGAACAGGCTTTGGTAAATAATTAAGAAGACGTTTCTTATCTTGTCCTTCTTTCATATATAAGGTATTAGCACCTGAATCACCTAATTCATTTTTATCTTGCATATTGAAAGTATTACTGGTTTCAAATTTAGTAAAACTATCAATTTCAGTGAATGTAGGAATCAACATAGGTAAGAAAGTTTTACCATCTCTAGCTAAAAATGGAGAATCTACTGTAATAGATTTAGCATTATCTTTCTTAGCTGTCATGTAATCTTTAATTTTTTCAAACCACTCGTTTCCAAAGTATTGAGTTTTATCTGTAATTAACCATCGTTTGTTTTCAACAATGTCTTCACCTTTAAATTCCTCAATATGTGAAGTCAGTTTCTTTAATCTATTCTCACTGATGTTAATCTCTGTATCGTAAGTACTAGCTGTCGATTTTTGAAATTTACTCATAGCTGACAACATCATGTAATGCATGATCGTGCTTTTGAAATTGTTTCCTATACCAACAACTCCGGTGATATTAGCTAAACCACCATTAAATAAACTCTCACCGTGCTTTCCAATTTCATATTTCCCAGTAGGAATATCCATTAAACTTCCAATATTATAAGAAAATTTAATATTTGGGATTTGCTCAAAGTTAGCTCTAAGATCAAACATTGTGTGTTCCTTTTGAAATATAATGTGATTGCCGCTATAGGCTCACATATTACCCAATAGTTTTCAAAATAGAAAAAACTATTGTTAAAGAAAACAGATTTTCAAAAGGAATTTAAAAATGAAAAATATTATGGCAATTGGAATGACTCCTGTTGAAAGTCTCCAATATGCGCAAGAAGATATAACTGATACCTTATCGAATCTATATAAAGGACTAGGTAGTAATGTTACTTCTTTTACAGCTAGTTTAAGATCTTATTTACCTGATGTAAGAAGCTTTATATCTTCTACATCTAATGGATTAGATTCTGAGCAAGTTACTAAATTATCTAGAGATCAGAGAAAGTTCATAGAGTTAGTATCTAAATATCCTTTTTCTGAAGTAAGAGAAATTAGAGCATTTAGACCAGAACAACTAAATTGCACTTATCTTGAATTAGTTGATTTATTAGATAAAGAAATTGAGCATTGTAAAACTATTCAAAAAGAAATATTGAATCCTTATATGGTTTTATTAGGTCAGTTATTATCTAATGATAAGTTCTCTACTACTTCACTAGATACTAATAATTCTACCTATAAGAAAATAAGTAGCAGAAGAGAAACTGCTATTAAAGCTTTTAATAAACTTTATAAACCAACCAATTTAGCTATTTGTACAGTTAAAGATGTAATAGATAGAAATGAAGATTGGAAAAAGGTATTTGATAAAGTAAATTCTTTAGCTGATTCTGCTGGTAAACTAGATAGAAAACAAATTCAAAAAGATATAGATCACTGCTGTGAATTGATTGATAGTTTAATTGAGAAGATTAACAATGGTGAAATGCCTGAGATTACTGGTGAAGTACTCAACAACGTCATTAATGGTACTTTAGAGGCTGCTAAAGAAGTAGAGTATCTATCTGTAACCTATTACAGATTACTCAGCTTAAAAGGCAGTGTAGAAAACACTATGGAACAAATTGAAAAGGTATATAAATAATGTATAAACTATTATCTAAATTCGCATCAGATAAGCTGTTACATGCTTTTGGTGGCGCTGTTATATTTCTTTTGATGTATCAGCCTTTTTCTTTTGTAGTGGCTTTAGCTACTGTAATTGTAATTGCTGCTTTGAAAGAAATTATCGATAAACTTTCTGGTAAGGGTCAGTGTGAGTGGTATGATTTTACTTTCACTGTCAGTGGTGCATTGATTGCGTTTTGTGTAAAAACATTAGTGCAACTAATTTATCCTTTTGTTTATATTGTTAATTATTTAGTTAACTAACTTCATATTAGCCTAGGATAATACCTAGGCTAATATGCTGCAATAGTTTCAAACCAAATTATTTCAGTCACATATAACGTAATTGATCTTTCACTCAGATCAATCACTCACTCTCTCTTGGCAATGTGCCACACACTCTTTATTTAAAGGAATTTCAGAAATGAAAAATCAACCTACTCTCTTTGGTTTTGCAATTATTTTTGTAATTGCATTTGCAATTGCTTTCCCAGTAATCAAGTATTTTGACAATACACTCCCACAAAACCTTAATGGTGACGGAATGTACATTCTTTTCAGCATGATTGTCTTCTTGATTTGTTTTTGGTTGGTTTATAAAACTACTCAAGTCATTAAACAAAAAATCATTAATCATGGCTAAACTTGATGAATACATGGTTTTCTTAACTGAAAACCAAAGACAACAAGTAGTGCAGATAGCTAAAGAAAAACTAACAACTGGATGTGATCCTGATTCATTTTACGTTGTGATGTTTTATCCGGATATATCTGTACTAGGAGATGACTCTATTCAAGATTTGATTTTGTCTAGTGAAGATTCTTCTAATGCTTTTAAACTCAGAGATTTTGCTAGTTTCAGTAAGATAGTATTTGAGTCTAAGAAACCTGTACTGGTAGATAAACTTATCAGTAAACAAATAGCTGCTGTAAATATTGCAGCATGTAAAGCTATTTTGAGAGCAAGTAGTAAAGAAGAAGCTGCTACTATCAGAATGGATGCACAAAACAAAACCAATCAACTTAAAGCGAATAAACAAGTCTAATAAATTTGTTTAATTGAAAACATGACTTTTCAAAAACTTCTCTATACACCACGTTTTGGTGTCCAGTATAAAGTTCTTACAAAAGAGCAAGCTCAAGAGCGATTCTTGAGTAAACAAAAAATTAACACTCACACTCGTAGAGTTAATGATAAAAGTGTTACATTCTTTTCAGATAACCACATGTTTGGTTATATTGATGAGAAGAATAAATTGGATTTCGTTCCATGTAGTATTACTTGTTTTCCGATTCATGTCAAAGGTCGTCCAGGACTCGAAGATGGATTGATTACAAACATTGATGAGTTTATTTTCATTTTTGAAAGTGACAGTAAACTTCTTTTGTCGGAACAAGAACTCTATGAGTATCTGGAACAAAATCCAGATGCTTATGAAGTAAACTGATTTCTGATATAAACATTTTTAACCTAAACAATATACAGATCTAATAAATCTGTATATTAAAAATCATGGCTACTCAAGTTTTAGCAGGAAGTACTGGCAAGTACACAGGTACGGTAATTAATGGTTTCGATGTTTTTACTGTACAAGAAGATACTTGTATGGAATGTGAAAATATTCCTGTTAAATTTGTTGGAGAAAGTTTTACTGTTAAAATACAGATGAAATTTATCCAATGGATTAATAAAAAGACTTCGGATTTTTAATCAACTCAACTATCCTACTGGTCTAATAAATCAGTAGGATAAATCAAATGGTTTTTTATAAAGGTGTATTGTTAGCTGATTTAAATAAAGCTAATTATATTCCAGGAACAGTAACTAAAAAGTTCAATGAAGCTTTAATGTGGAAAGAGAGAATTCAATCAAATAAATCAAAAGGTGCAGCTAAACATGTAAATCATGGTAAAGCTGTAATCATTGAGATTACGTTTGATGAAACTATTCTTCTCAATCATGATGAGTTTCAAAGACCGGGAGTTACTGAACATCAAAGAAACAATTGTTGGCTTTCATCTGCTAAAGATAAAGCACAAATAAACACAAACGTTAATTTCAGAATTCTTGATGATGAAGAAATTAATAAACTCTACAAACACTGTTAAGGAAAAATCATGGCTGCTTATCTAACAATTAATTTCAATGGTTCTAATAAAGAAATTATTTTTCATATTGGTGAAAAACCAAAAGAAAAATATCAAGGTATCAAACCAGAACACATTGAAGAAATTCAACTCGACGGTGATGAACTGACACACGCAATAACTAATTTGGGTGCAGCAGTTGTTCAAAAGAGAGTAGTCACTTATTTTGGCGATGAAGCCAAAAGAATCTTCTTTAACTGGTAATTTAAATAAACTTCTTCCAAAGGAAACAAACAATGTTCAAGCATTCAGAAATTCATAATTGGCAAGGTGAAGAAGCTGTTAAACAGATTCTCGTTTTTCCATCACAATTACTCAAAGATGAATTTGAAAAAGAATTTGCTCAACGAGTAGAAAAAGACGGAGCTGATAAAGCTTCTGATTCAAACGCTGGTGCTATTTATAAAATCCGTGCTGTAAAGAACGGTGAAGATAAATGGGACGGTGTTGTTCGTTGTGGTTCTTCAGGTGAACTTCTTTTCGAGCAAAAGAATCTTGGTGATAATTGGGAATCAGCAATGGTGAACATTGTAAATATGTTTACTGGTTATATCCAAGAATCTTGTAAACAAATGTTCTCTTTTACTTTGAGTGAGTCAAGGAAATAATTAACAATGAAAAGCGTGTTACAAAGAACTCCACTTGGAAAGTATATAGAGTGGGTTTTTGATGGTGAGTTTTACGATGTACCTTCTGGTTACTATGTTGTTGATGACTACGGTAATTTGATTTTCATAGAAGATTAAATTTACAGCATATTACCTACAGAGACTAAACATCTCTGTAGGTAATAGTTTAATTTTTTTGCATCTTACTCATAAAAGCATCAAAGTTCATATTCTCTGAGTTTTGAGATAATTCACCTTCGTTGATAGAAACATCAATCACTTCAGAAACTTCTTTTATTTCCCCTATTATTTCACTAGGTGGTATTTCCCTTACGTTCTTAGTATTAAATATATGTGCAATTGTTTCTACTGCTACTAAGTTCTTATTAGATATACCTTCGTCTGATTTTATCTTCTTTTTGCTTATTGCTGCTTTATCTATATCAGATAGAGCTACCAATAGAGTCATTCTATCTTTAGTTTCAGTAGGCATACCAGATTTAGTCATGTCTGTAATTAAAGACTTTCTTATTTCTCTGGTATAATTTAGATCTAGATCTTCATCATCTAGAGCTTTAGGTTGGTCTGTTAAATTTGACATATTAATCCAAATAATTATAAAAACATATTATATTTAATGACAGGATCACTGTACTGAGTTTAGGGATAAATTAAATAATATGTAGAATCACATAATATTTTAGAAAGGGTAATTACATGTTAACTACATCAAAGCCCTTTGTAAAGGGTTATAAATTTAGAATCTATCCGAACAAATCTCAAATAGAATTATTAGAGAAAACATTTGGATGCTGTAGATTTGTTTACAATAAAGCTTTAACTGAAGCTAAATCAGAATACCAGTATTACTTAGCGCATCAGTCTATAGGTAATGTACCTAAACCTACTTTAACAGGATTTGAATTTGTTAAGAGATTAGTTTCTTATAAATCTAATCCAGAAACAATTTGGTTAAACGATGTTAATTCTGTTGCATTACAACAATCCATGTTGCATTTAGGGTCTGCTTATGCTAAATTTTTCAAAGAAAGAAAAGGTTATCCTAAGTTTAAATCTAAACATGGAAAACAAAGTTTTACTTTGATGACTAATTCTTTTAGATTCAAAGATAAAGAATTGTTTATCTCTAAGTCTAAAGAACCATTGAAGATCAATTGGAGTAGAGAACTACCATCAGTACCTACTAGTGCTGTAATTTCTCGTACACCTACAGGTAAATACTACATCAGTTTTATCTGCGAATATACTACTATTAAAACAAATGCATTAGGTCAAATTGGTATTGATTTAGGGATTAAAGATTTTTTAGTGACCAGTGATGGAATTAAAATATCTAATCCTAAATACTTAAGTAAATCTCAAAAGAACTTAAAACGTAAACAACAATCGTTATCTCGTAAATGTAAAGGATCTAAAAATAGAAATAAAGCACGTATTAAAGTAGCACTAATCCATGAAACTATTACTAATCAACGTAATGACTTTCAACATAAACTTTCTCGTACATTGATAAACGAAAACCAAGTGATCGGTGTAGAGAAATTGAAAGTCAGTAATATGGTTAAGAATAGAAAATTATCTAAGAGCATATCTGATACAGGATGGGCTAGTTTTGTTAATAAATTATTATATAAAGCTAGAGAGTCTCAGAATACAAGTATAGTTTTTATGGATTGTTGGTATCCAAGTACGCATATTTGTCATTTAGATAATACTAAACTGGATTACAAATTGAAACTATCAGATAGAACATGGCAGTGTCCTCACTGCAATACTGTTCATGATAGAGATATTAATGCAGCTATTAATATACGTAATACTGCTCTTTCAGCTATGAATAAACTACAAGTGCCTTTAGGTACAGGTTTATCTATTATTGCTAAAGCAGAGCAGTAATTTCAATCAAACATCGTGAGGGACCACGATGTCAGCCTATGGAGAGTTCTTACCTCTGTTGTAGTAATACAATAAGTACCTCTATGAAGTAGGAATCTTGACACTATGTGTTAGGTAGTTCAAATTAGTGTGTACTACTCACAGAATATCTTTAATAAGGAGTCTCGTGTGGCTTACTAAACAATATAGAAAACTAATTTACTCAATTAGTGTTTCAGCAAAAGACGATTACGAAGATTTTATAGTACATGCATTAGACCCTAAACTCTATAGAAATTACGATTTCAATAAAGCTCATCTAATTCATTTCACTACTGTATATCCTACAATAGAACAGTACACTAAAAATATTAAGTATGTCACTGATATCATCAAAGCATCAGAGGCACTTAATAATCATTGGTGTAAATACGATTACCAAAATAAGGTAATATCTTCTTTTATGACTGACTCAAAAGGAAAGTCAATTAATGAAGAAAAAGCAATATATCAATATAGACAAAATCTATTAGAATATTATCAGGAATTTAAAAGGATTACAAAATCTGAAGACTTTTCCGACCAACACAAAGTTAGAATTCTCTCAAAGTTCAATAAGCATCTCAGAGATGTTAATAATGCTTTAGTAGAGTTCTCTATTCTCTAACACTTCACTCCAGATCCAACCATGAGTCCTAAACACGAAATTGATAATATCTTGACATCTCAAGATTATGGTATTTCTAAAACAAAAGGTATCGGTGGTATTTTAGCCAGGTTGTATAGACAGATTCTTATGGATCTGCAAGTACGACCAAACCGTTTCAATCTTTTACTTAAAGAAGCAAGCGATAACGCCAAACAAACAATTACTGATAAGTCAGTTTCTAAGTATTTCACAGCAGGTAATCTGCGTCGTGAATTAGAAAAACCAGAGATGACTTTCAAGGTATTTATGAAAGGCGTAAGACTGCTTAAAGTAGTTAATTTTAAAATCTGCCTAGAACTAACATTTGCAAGTGGTAAGAAAACTATTCACTCTACTGATGTTAATCTTGGCTCTGTTCAAGAGGATATCTTTGATGAAGATATTGCAAGCAATTACGAATCGAAGTAAACCTTTACTTACTTCAGATCAAATGAAAAATACTTTGGCTTTATTTGCTGTGTCGTCACAACACGTAATGTCTCAAAGAAGTGATAAAAGTAAAGCTACTGTAGAAGCCTGGGTTAAAAATGTACCTTACCTTTTAATCCCTACCGTGTCACTTCGATCAGATAGTTTAACTACTATTAACGATAGTATCTTTTCAAATGAAGAAGTAAGGGATTTTATATTCGATTTATCTTTTAGATTCTTTAGTCTATCAAATACTGATGATCGGTTTATGACTAAACTTTCTAATACTTTAGCCAACAGTATTTCACTAGATAACCCTAAATTCTCCATCGTTCCAGCACCAATTAAAAAGTCTCTATCTAGTCATATCGAATTGACTGTAGATTCTATTTTAGGTAAAAAGAAAATCACTATAGAACAATTGCTAAAATCTAATAAACATTTGATTTTGGTATATCTATTTTGTCTCACTGCAATTTAATTTAATACGGTAAAATACTATCATGACTGAACAAACTAATAAGCCTGTAGACCTGTCTCCTTTGCTAAAATTCAAAGAGACTAGAAGTCAATTGGTAGCCCAAGCTGCAATCAAAGGTAAGTCAGCTGGATTGATCAATCAAGCATTCAAAAAGCAAACTAAGAAAACTTATAATCCAGAAACAGACGGGGTTGATCATATCAACTTCTCTTCTTGTGGTAAAACATCATTAGGTAAACTATTGGATATCAATGCACGTAGCCGTATTCATCACCCACAATTGGGTCTATTTGAATCGCTCGGTGGTATTTGGTATTACCTGTGTGGTGATCAAAACGATATGTTCCGTAGTTTGTTTGGTCGCAAATGTAACCTAGTGGGTAAGAAGTCTAAACAAAACTTTGTAGAAGGTTTTAGAACTATTATTGCAGAAGCATCTTGGATTAAAGTGATTCAAAACCCAGAGCTAACAGATATGATTCTAAAATCTGATGCTCCTTTTGTTTCTTACTTTATCCAAGGTGAACCAGGAATTGCTGTACTCACAAGTCAACATCAGTGGTACGCCCCAGTTCTTGAAGAGATTCGTAAAGCTCTAAAGAAAAACCAACAGATTGCTCAAGACTTTGTAGCTACTGAAGAAGTACCTACTCTTACTCCTGATATGTTGGTTTCTCCTAATTTTGATTTTATTGAAGAACTAGGTACTTTTAATAAACCTAATAAACCTTTTGAGAAAAAGAAATTCTCTAAGCCTAAAAAGTAATCTATAGCAAAAATAGCTACTGTGATCAATAAAATGATCACAGTAGCTAGTATGCTGCTTTATTTTTTTTATTTAAGAGAACAGACAATGGCATCTTTGGCTCAAACCACATTTTCCAGCGGGGCGGATGATTCACTAGCCGTAGTAGACGGATACGAACAATCATCTTCTTCGGTGGTAACCAATATACCTAATTTAGAAGAACTACAACAAATAGAACAATCACAAGACTTTGTACCAGATGAATCAGTACTTGATGAATTAAGAATAATTCAAGGAACTAACAACGAAGAATTACAATTAGATCCAGAAGCTTTAAAAGAAGGAATACTCTCTTCATCTACTGGAGTAATGGGTGCTTTTAAATCATTAGATCCAGCTACCCAAAAAAGACTATTAGAAACTACTGGCGCTAACAAAATAAAAACCACAATAGATGGCGTCGATAAAATGATCACCAATGGCGATTATAAATCCGTAAAAGGAATAGCCAATATGATCAAAGGTATTTCTAATTGTGAATTTCCAATTAAAATACTAGACTTAGCTGGATTGATTGCTTTAGCTACCAACTTAATTAAAGAATCTAGTAAGTTAGGAGTCGGTGATGGTTATGGTGCTTTCATTAACTGTTTAAATAATTTAGCAGCTACATCCGGTATCACTAGAAACTTAGTACCTTATGTATCTAAGAATGGAGATGTGGATTTACTTAAAGCTATTGCGGACGGTCCACACAGATCTGAAGTAAAAACATATTCACCTAGTTTTGTAAAAGATTTTACAAAACAATTTAAATTACCACCTAATATTAAACAAACAGCTATGGCTGGTTTATTGGGTTCTACTACTTCTTCTTTTACTAAGATAGATCCAGAATGGAATAAAAAAGGAAGTAGTGTAGATGCAAGTGCTTTAGCTGATGCATCTGATGATTTCAAAAAATTAATAGAAGCAGATAGAGCAGCTAAAGCATTAGATTGGAACGATGTAGATTATTCAGATATGGATACATCTAATCAACTATCAGATAATGACAAACTATTTGCAACAATAGGAATAGCTGATCAAGCAAAACAAAATAATGTAAATTTATTTTCCACCCCACAACAATCACTACAGGATAACTTTCCTTTAGTAGCTTAAACTAAATAGGAATTATAATTATGGCAGATTTCGATTATCCTAATGCTGATATTGAAGAAAACCCATTCGGAGACGAAATAGATATACAGGATACTTTAGATGAAGGAGAATCTATAATAGATTCAATTGGTTCTGATTTACTTAGATCTAGAAAACCTTTCGACGAATTACCTGATGAATTTCCAAAAGATGCTGATTGGGTTAGATTATCTTTCGTTCTACCTTCTGATGATACTGGATCTATACCACTAGATAATCAAGATATATCCAATAGATATTTTTCTTCAGCTGCATTAAAACATACAGACACAAGTATAGGTGGAAACACCTGTATAAACCCACCACCTCAATTTACCAGGTATTCCGATATTAGAGTAATAGGTTTAAGAGATTCTAACTTAGTTAAAGATATATTAGCTAAAGATGCTAATCAAATGGGTTTAGGGCCTACCAGAGGAACGACTGGTATGGGTAGATATTATTCAGAAGCTATAGATGATAATAACCAAGTTATCCATCTTAGATTCGGTAGACCTCAGTATAACTCTTTAACACAATTCTTTACTGGTTTTTATTCTGGTAAGGCAGCTGCAACAGCAAGAGCTGGTAGATTTGATGATGGGTTTATAGATAATATTTTAAGAACCACTGGACAGGTAATAGGTTTAGCCATAGCACCATTGTTTTTAATACCTATGGCAATCATGATGTTAGGTACTGCTGCAAAATTTTTCTTAAAAATACCTACATCTAAATTTTACTCCATGAGACCTACTATGCCTATATATTGGCAAGCTGTACAAGGTATAGTAAACCAAATAGGTGTTAACATGGGTGTAGTATATCCTAACGAGAGCGAGATATCTAAAAAGGTATTAGGTGATGACGCGCAATTAGGATCAGCTGAAGCTCAAGTAAACATGTTCAGTGATATGTTAGGTGGTGAGTTTGAAAAGAACGGAACCATCAACGTATTGGCTGTAGCTGGTAAGTCTAAAAGATTACAGATGAGGTTTGAGAAAAACTTAGCTGATGTAATTAAAGAAGCAGATGGTGATTTTGAAAGTTATGGTGAGTCTATTAGAAAAGCTTTAAGTAATAATTCTTTATTAACTAAAAAAGCTTATCCAACAGAACCAGATAGATTTTCTCTAGAATCTACTTTATTAAAATATGTAGATAAATTAGGAGATTACGCTAAACAAATTACTGGTAACGATGACTCTGGTACTGAGAAAGATCCAAGAACTTCAGATAATCCTAAAGAAGAATATAAAGCTAAAGATGAAAAAACTGGTTTCTTAGAATATTATATTTCTAATGAAGCAGATGCTTTAGACTGGGCTTCTTTTAGAGTAGATTATACAGGTTCTGTAAATGAATCATTTAGTAACTCAGTTACTGAAAGCAGTATAGCTTCGGCTTTTAATAGTGCTTCTAAAGCAGCAGCTTCAGTTAGATTTAGTGCAGCAGACGGTAATCTAACTGGACTTCCTGGATTTCAAGAAGTAATGGGTGGAGTAAAGAAAGTTGTAGAAGGTGCAGCCAGCGTATTACAAATAGAAGGATTGTTTGCTTTAGCAGGTAATGCTTTTATTGATATACCAAAACACTGGGAAAGTTCTTCAGCTAACTTACCTAAGAGTAATTATACAATTACATTAGGATCTCCTTATGGTAATCCTGTATCACAAATGTTTAACATCTACTTACCATTAGCTATGTTGTTAGCTGGAGCATTACCACTAGCTACTGGTAAACAATCTTACACCAGTCCTTTCTTGTGTGAGTTACACGATAGAGGTAGAATGATGACCAGATTAGGTATTATAGATAGTTTATCTATTACCAGAGGTACTTCTAATTTAGGTTTTACCAATGAAGGTAAAGCATTAGCTATGGAAGTCTCTTTTAGTGTATTAGATTTATCTAGTATAATGTCTATCCCTATCAGAAGTGAATTTAGTTTAATGCCATTTGAAGGATTATTCGATTCAGAAAATGCTTTTAGTGATTATTTAATGGCTATATCTGGTTTGAGTTTACCTGATGTGATACATAGACCAGCTATGCTTCAAAGACAAATTAAAAGAATTAAGTCTGATTTTAGTACTTACTTCTCAGCAGCTACATTTGCTGAGAAAACTGCTACTTTTGGAACTGGTTTAATAAGTGCAATGATGAGAGGTTCGGACCGTAGATAATTAACATTTTAGCCCTAATAATATGAGTAATTTATTTAACAATTATTTTATATTAAAAGGGTTAAAATGATTAAAGAAATAGTTTCTAATAACGTAACTTTCATTATTGATGAGCAAGATCAAGTGTTTGAATTAATTGATATAGTTAAGTTATTAGATAAAGAAAATAAAAATGTTTTATTAAACAAAAAATTTAATAGACTAAAAATAAAAATAAGAGGAAACTATTACGATGTAGAAAAATTTAAATATAATAACTTTAATGAGGTTAGTACTCAGCAGGGTGTTTATATTTTATTTTTCTACGATCAAGATAAAGTTTATATTGGTAGTACAAAAAATATTTATAGACGGTTAATTCAGCATAGGTTTGAATTAAATAAAAATAAGCATATAAATAAAGACTTACAAGAATGTTACAACGCTAATAATAAAGATCTCTATTGTTTTACTATAAATTGTGAAAATATATTAGATATTGAGCAATATTTTATAGATTTATTCGATAAAGATAAGTTGATAAATATTTTTATGTCTACTAGAGATTGGCAGAAAACAGAAGAATACTCTTCTACAATGTCTAAGAAATTAAAAAAATATTATTCATTGCCCGATAACAAAATAAAATTAAATGATATAAGAAATATTCGCTGGACTGATGATAATCAAAAAGTTCAAGCCAGTGAAAGAATGAAACAACAGTGGTCTGATCAAGAACTTAGAGAAAAAAGAATAAACTCTATTAATCAATCTAGATTGACCGATGAATATAAAAACAATCATCAACTTGGTATGCAAGCTTTTAGAAATGATCCTGAAAAAGTAAAAGCATTTCAAGATAAAATGAGAGACAAGGTTTGGTCTAATGAAGACAATAAAATTAAAAGAGCTGAAGCATTAAAGAAATACTGGACTACTGAAGAAGGTATCAAAGATAGAGAATTTAGAAAACAAAAATTTCAATCTCCTGAGCATAAAGAAAAACAAAGATTGAGAAACTTAAATCAATGTAAACCAGTATCTATTAATGGAGTTGAATTCTCTGGGGTCAAACAAGCTAGTAGAGAGTTAAATATTCCAGTCTCTACTTTAGTTAGAAAAATTAAATCCAATGATGAAAAACATTCTAACTATAAACTTATTTAAACAGCATATTAGCTAGTATATTCCATAATAGGAATATACTAGCATTTATGCTGTAAATTAAACCATACTCCTGCGCATAGGAACTATTGCAGAAGGACTGTTATAAGGTTTCATCTCAGGACCACCTATAGGTTGTTGTCTATTAACACCATTTTCTTTTTTATTATCTTCTTGTTTCATATTAGTGCTTACATTCTTAGACACAATACCAAAGATATCATTCAATGCTTTTAACATTTTCTTTTGTACATCTACAGATTCACCTAATAGGTTTTCTGTAGTAGACATTATATCTTTATTTAGTGAACTAGTTTGAGATGTTGGTTTAATATTATTATTATCTAGTCTTACACTATATCCATTGGCTACTGGTGAATTACCAGATTCTCTTGTAACACTAATAGCATTTTTCTTTGGAATAGATTCTAAAGCAGTCTTTTGAGTTACTGCCTCATTTCTCTGACCTTGATCACCAACGTTAATTGGAGTAGGTACATTTTTTCCAGGTGTGTAAGCTGCTGTTTGTATACTAGGGTCTCTTTGAGTCTTAGTAGCAAATTGCACTCCGTGCTCTCTTGCTTTGGTAGCTAGTTTGTTATCCATTAGAGAATAGATCTCTTGTAGAGTTCTTGCTCTACCTTCTTTTGTGTAGAAGATAGGTGCGTTAGCTTCTGCGGCATTTGGTAATGCAACCGAGGCTACCCCATTAGGATTTTGTTTTAATGCGTTAAAGAACGCTCTAGCACCGCTAGGACCTAGGAAATGAGACATGTATATATCTGTAGCTGTTACTCCATCAGGAATTACAGAAGCTAAAGATCTTTCGTTATCTTTTATTAGGTGTGCACCCATTAAAGAATTTGCTTTTGCATCAAATGGAGAAGCATTGTCTAAGCTAAGACCATATTTACTACCATGTTTATTTACAGTATCCATCCAAGCTGCTTTAGTAAATTGGAACAATCCAGATGCACTAGAAGTTTTAGCTTTAGCATTAGGATTAAATCCTGATTCTACAGCTGCTACTTTTATCATTAAATCAGGATTGACACCAACCATTTTAGCTGAAGCCATAATAGTATCTTTAACGTTTTCATACCCTACTCCAGTAGGATTAGGTATCTTTACTGTAGGATCAGCCGGTAATGAATTATTAGTGTTATTAATAGTTGGTCTAGAATATCCACTTCTACCAGTAGGTAAAGACATAGATTTAGACTCACCATCATAACCAGAGCTTGCAGTAATGTTATTATTTACTCTAGGTGATTTAGGAGTATATGTTGTTGTATTACTTGGAGTAGAAGAATTATCTTGGTTAGAAGAAGGAATTTCTAATGGTTTTATTCCAGCTAATACATTAGGATCTCTTTTAGTATCTAGTACAGCAGCATTAGCCGTTAAGATAGCTTTAGCTAATTCTGGGTTTCTAGAATACTTAGGTGCACCAGGAGTAATTCCCAGTCCACCACCACCTCTACCAACACCAGAAGCAATAGCTTGCTCTGCTGCTCCAGGATCGCGTTTAAAGCGATTTAAATCTAATTGTATACCAGCGGGTTCTACGTGCCAGTTTTCAGCTCCTACAGGTCTTGTAAACCCGTATTTACGCATCAGACCTAATCTTTCTAACTCATCTAATCCTTTTGGATCTGCGTCCAAGGCTAAACCAAATTCATGTAAAGAATGGCCTGGTTTAGCTGCTCTTCCAGAGGCTCCATATTTAGCATATAGTTGTGCTTGTTTTTCACTACTTCTATGTCCAGAAGAAATACTTAACTTCTTTCCGGTTAGTGTACCGTATTCTTCAACCATACCGTACAATTGTTTAAGTAGTTGAGGATTTAAATCATTAAGATTCGTACCTTGCCCTACATTCAAGAACGCATGTGCGTTTCTTCCGTTGTATAACTCCCCAGAAGCAGTAATTAATTTACCTGGTTTTGAATCAGGTAGAGGTTCTACTTTAGGAGTCACAGTAGGTTTATGTTCACCATCTACCATACTACCATAGTTAGTGGTAGGTGGTCTATTTTTCTCCAAAATCTTTTTATGCATCCTATCTATTCTATCCATATCTTCTTCTTTTGGAAGAGCTGGTAAATTAGATTCATAAATTTTAGCTTTTGGTAATGGTACTACTGTTAATAAATCTTTGGTGATTTTAGTATATTCGTTATATACATCATCGTGATTAGTAGCTGTTAATCTAAGATCCGTAACTGGTAATCTATTATAACCGTAAGGCCCTTCTTGAAATACAGCTAGATCTAAGTATTGTTTTAATTGTACTTTATCTAATTTATGTATTTCGCTAATATCTACTTTACCTGTTACTTTCTTAGCAGCTTCTAAGTGTTTAAAGTAAATTGGTTTAAAACGTTTTTGATACCAGTCTAAGAATAAAACTAAATGATCTTGTCTAGATGGGTTTAACCCAAATAAACTCATTATTTGTTTTAAATCTATATTTTCTTCATCAAGTTGCCCATCTGAAGATACAAATTTTATCAAGTATTTTTCAAGTGTTAATAGTTTAACACCATATTCTTTAGAATTGCTTGGAAAACCATATTGAACAAATCTTAAAGAATTAACTGCATTCTTTTCTTTTTCGTAATTGTTAAATATGTCGAAAGAAATGTTGGATAAAGATTGTTTAGCTTTATCAAAGAAAGATGGTTCTGATGTAATTCCAGACTTACCTTCTTTTCTATCAAAGTAAGATGATTCATTTTTAATTCTATCTGCTTTAGCTTGGTTAGCTAAATTGTCTAAAAAGAATAATGAACCTGCTTTCTCTATCCCTCTAGCTGCACCAGATTCCATTTTTTCTAAGAAAGACATCTTAGACCAATTAGAATCATCCTTAGCTTGATCTTCTTCAGAAACTTCAATATCGTTACCGTCTTTATCTTTACCTACGCCAAATTTACCAAAGGCCCAATCAGTAGCGTATCCAGCAGCACCAGCAATAGCAGCTCCTTTTACTAATCTACCCATTTTACCTTTTCCACCACCTAACATATCAGTGACAGAACCAGCGCCTTTCTTAACCATAGCCCACAAAGCAGGAACTACTGACATCATAGCAGTAGCAGCTTTACCTATTAATCCAGAGCCTATTTTCAAGAAACCAGATAGCATTGTAGAAGCACCACTGCCGAAGAACTTTAAGAAGCTACCAAATTTAGCAGCTAAAGCAGTTCCAGCAGTACCTAATATCATCAATAGTTTACCAAAGAAACCATTAGATTTATCTTTATTATCTACTTTGCCTGTTAATGGAACATCTTTAGTTTTCTTCTTTCTCATTTTGTCTAAGTAAGAATTTTCTAATATTCCATCACCATCGGAATCACCAAGTTTATTTTTCTTATTAAATTTTTTGTTTATAATTTCTTTGATGGATTCTAAAGCAGATAAGGATTTAGTACTGATAAATTCAGTTTTAGACATTCCTTGCTTAGCTGCATCTAGTTCATTTTTAGGCATAGATTTAACAGGATTAAACTTAGCTCTATAACTAAATAATTTGTTAACTTTTCCTAGAAACTTACCAACACCAGTGAAGAAAGAAGTTTTTAATTTTCTTCCAGTAATATCAAATAAACCTGTTTGAGCATCTTCTTCTGATAACACAATAGTTCCAGTAGAATCCACCACTGCACCATCTATTTCAGAATGATGAAATAACGGTTTACCTGTTTTCTTAGAAAAGTATTTACCTTCTTTTAATTCTTTAGCTAAAATAATAGGATCTGGTTTATTACCAACATAAACATCGACTGGTTTAGTTAAATACTTAACACCTGCTTTGACAACAGATCCTAACATATTTAAATTTGCTTTAGCAAACTTATAACCAAAACTTAATGTTTTCTTAGCTAAAAACGTAGTGCCTTTGAATATAGCTTTAGCAGCCATGGCACCCAACTTAAATGGGTTTATCCATTTAAAAATAGATTCATATACTCTTAAGTTTTCTAAGTCATCGTAGGAAATTACAACATTACCATGACTGTCTACGATAGCGTCTGTAATTTCTTTTTGATGAGTAATTACCTTACCATTAGATTTTAAGAAATATTCCCCATTTTTAATTCTTTCTGCGTATAGTCTAGGTTCTTTTTCATTACCAACATATACATCTTTTACTTTACCTCTTACTAAACCAATAGCTAAGTCTTTTGTAAACTTCAGTGCTTTACCTAACTGTTTAAAATTCCACTTAGTCCATGCTGGGGCTATAACTGTTTGATAATGCCAAAGAGCACCACCAATATATTTTAAAGCACCACCCATTTGTCTAAGAGGCATAAATGTTTTAAATGCAGGCTGATATATCACCAGTTTAGATATTTCTTCCTTACTAATAACTACATTACCTGTTTCATCTATTACATCGCCTTCTAAGAATTTGGGATCTGTTATAGTTTTACCAGTTTCTTTATCTTTATATAAACCAGCTTTTATTTTAGCAGCTGTAAGTCTAGGTTCTTTTTCACCTTTAACATATACGTCACGAACATCACTAACGGTGTTGATAATAGATTGTTGCACACCAGAGATAGCTCTATTTAAGAAGGAAGAGGTTTGATTGGTATAGTTTTCAATTACAGGTTTTGCATCTGTAATTTTCTTCATAATCTTAGATTTAGAATCATAGTAAAAAAGCTTCATAGCTTCTTTAGCTTCTAAAATTGTATCTCCGTGTTTATTAATGATATCGCCTTTTATATCTTTAATAGACCTTATAACTTTACCAGTTTGTTTATCTATATATTCTCCGGCTTCTATTAGTCTAGCTGTAAGTCTAGGTTTGGATTCGCCAGAAACATATACATCTTTCTTATCGTTACCTTTCAGACCCTCAGTGAGGTTGTCTGTGTTGGGAATTATAGATTCTGAATTAATTGTAGGTTTTTGATCACCTAAAATAGATTTCATTTTTAGAGAATTCAAATCTGGCTTAATAGATTTATTTTGTTTTTTCTTAGGTTCTTTATTTTCGTAAATATAATACTGTAGTATTTTATTTATATCTATAGTGCCTGATTTATCTACTAATCCTAGTTTCTTTAATTCAGACAAATTACCTACGTCAATATTATCTTGTATAGTTGATCTACTGTCTGAAATATTATCAGTTAGTTTATTATATTTCTTATTAAAAGCCAATACTTCTTTATCTTCTAATCCAGAGAAATAATCATCTAGTAATTTTGTAATTTCTTTCTTATCGTTACCTTTCAGACCCTCAGTGAGGTTGTCTGTGTTGGCTAATTTTTTAGATGAACTTCCCTTTAATAATTGAAGTTGAAGCTTCTTTTTCAAGTCGTCATCTATAGCACCAGATTTAGATTCTATATCTTTAATTATAGACTGTAATGACTCACCAGTAGCATCAACAGATTTTTTATCTATTACTGACTTAAATATAGATTTAGATAAATTACCAGCAGAAGTAAATCTATTAGATTCAAAATCATATTTAACCAAATCTACTGATTCATTTCCAGTTCTTAAGATTTGCATTTCTCTTAATATTCTAGCTAGATAGCCTGGAATTATTTCAGTAATTGATTTATCTGTTTTTCTATTAAAAGAAAAAGCCTTATTCATGTCTTTAGTATTAGTGACTAACGCCTTGTCATCTACTTGTGCGCTTGGTATAAGATCTTGTAAAAACGGAAATAATTTACCTTTTATACCAGATTCAAAAGAATAATTTTTATTTTTGAATTCTTGTATCCTACCTGGTAAAGTCTCATTAAAATTTTCTAAAGAAATACCTTTTTCTTTTAGTTTTAACTTATTAGAAAAAGAAGAATTTAAAAACTTATCTTTATATTTAGAGGTAAGTTTATAACCTAAAGTTTGAGCACCAGTAGACCCTAGTGTATTTCCTACAAATTTAGCTTTATCAAAACCAGGTAGTTCATTTAAAGAATCCATTTGATCTTTATAAGCTTCAGCAGCTGATAAACCTTCAGCTGCTCCAGTAGCAAATTTAGATACTGATTCTTTTACTTTATCTGTTAAGTTCTTTCCTAGTTTTTCAATGAAATTATTTCTATCACCAAATAAGCCATTATTAATACTTTCAGCAAATTTAGTTTTAATAACAGAACTTAGTTGTTCTGTATTTTGTAATTTAACATATTCTGGTAAACTAGTATTTTTAGCAATAGCTAAAAGATTTGCTTCTTTTTCTTTAGCATCTACTTTAAGATGAGCTAGAGTATCTTGTAGAGCAAACAGTTGTCTATATTGTAACTCTAAGGATTTCTTTTTGAACCTTAGATCAGTATTGTATTGGTATTGTTCTAACTTAGATAAAGATATAGCTTGCTCATTAGCAACAGAGAATAAATCTCTGTGTCTAGATATCTCTATACCTTGCTGTAATCTATCTTTAGCTTCTTCATTAACTCTATCATTTTTACCTTGCTCTACTTGAGCTTGGAATATCTCAGCCATTTGCTGAGATAGCATAGAGTCTCTTTGTTCTTCTATAGATTGAGAACTAGAAGGTGTTTGCTCTTCTTGCCATTTTTGTAAAAGTTTCTTAACCGACTCAGGAACAAGCTTAGAATCTCTAGATACAAGCTTTGGTGCTACTCGCTTAAACTCTTTAATAGCTGGTTTAATCTCTTTAGTAGCTTCATCAAAAGCATCTTTTACACTGCCGGAAGTTTTATCTGCAAGATCGATAGTTTGACCGAAACCTTCAGGTAATATATTTTTAAGAGCACCTTTTAAAAATTCTGTTTCTTTAATCCCAGATATAAAACCTTCTGGGATGCTGGTAGCTATTTTAATTACAGGTGATCTGTCGTCTTTGACTTCAGTTTCACCAAAATTAAATTCTTCCATATCTAGATCAAAGTCTAGATCGAAATCTTTATCAGCTGTAATAGGTTTCTTCTTAGACATATTTTAATCTCTTTTTTAAATATTCACTCAATCCATTTCCGAGGACATTCATTTATGAAGCCATCAGATATTCCATTTAATATAAGTCTACTGATACCAACAGAGAATTGGACTAAGACTATTTTACCAGTTACTTCTTTAGACACATTTGAAGGAATGACTAAAAATTTCCACCCTCAGGGGCTTTATTCTGTAGATATTTTTGGAGTCGTAGGTACTCCTAGTAGGGATGAAAAATATGCTTTTATCGATATTAAACTTCCAATTTTGCACCCAGTTATTTTTAAGACTTTGGTTGGACTCAAATCCCTATACAGGGACATTATGGCAAGTAAAGAGTTCGCCATCTTCGACGAAGAACAAAGAGACTTCATAAAGTCTGACCCAATAAGTGGTCAGACTGGATATGAGTTTTTTATTAAGCATTTTAAGAAACTGCAATTTGAGCAAAGATCATCTACTAAGAGAGAACAATCTATTGCTTTAATGGAAAAATATAAAGACAATTGCTTAACTGATAAAATTATTGTCATCCCAGCTAGTTATAGGGATATTGAAGTAGATCCAAATGGCAGAGCTTCTTCTGATGAAATAAATAGTATTTATTATAAGCTTCTAGCTGTATCAAACACTATACATCCAGGTACTGTAAAGGTAGCTCCTGAGTCCTACAATACTCAGCGAATGACTCTACAAAACGCTTTCTTAGAATTATACGAATACATTAATTCTATTATTGATGGTAAGAAAAACTTGATGATGGGTAAGTGGGCTTCTAGAAAAGTATTTAATGGAACTAGAAACGTTATTACTTCAGCTAATGTAACTATTACAGATTTAGATGATAATAATAAGTTAACTGTAAACGATACTTGTATAGGTTTATATCAAACTTTAAAAGCAATGCTACCTATATCTTTATATAGATTAAAGAACGGTATTTTAACTAAAGCGTTTACAGAAGTAGGTAATCCTGTATTACTTACTAATAAGAAAACATTAATGTCCGAGAGAGTAGAGGTTTCTAGTGATTCGTACAACACATGGCTTACGAATGAAGGATTAGAAAAACAAATTACTTACTTTAAAGAAAATTCTATTAGGCATAACGAAATAGATATAGATGGTTATTATTTAGGTTTAATTTATAAGGGATCTGATAATACTTTTAAGTTTATATCCGGAATAGATGAATTACCTGAAGATAGGAAAAAAGAAGATTGTTATCCTATTACTTATACTGAATTATTCTATTTGTCTATTTATGAAATAGCTAATAATTATCCAGTGTATGTAACCAGGTATCCTATTACTGGTATGGGTTCTATATACCCTAGTAAAGTTTATTTAAAGACTACTGTGGAGTTTGAAGTAAGACAAGAGTTAGATGACGAATGGAGACCTAGCGGTAATGTAGCTAAACAGTTTCCAATTAGAACAAGTTCATTTTTCAATTCAGTGGCTCCTTCAACTAGTAAACTCGCTAAACTCGGGGCCGATTTTGATGGAGATAAAAAATAATTTAGTATAAATCATTATCTCATATAGCTTTTTATATAAATAACATGCTGCATGTTATGATAAGAGGTAATATATGAATATTGATTTTAAGAAACATTTTCAATTTAATAATGCGGAAGATTCTATTTTTTATAAAATAGATAGTTTGGATTTTAGATATAGTATTAATAAAAAAGGGTTAGTTTGGGATTATGTAACTAATAAACCAATATACCCTGTATTAATAAATAAAAGATTTTTTGTTACAATAGAGCATTTAAATAATAAAATTAAAATAGAATTAAATAAATTATATTTAATGTCGTTTAGTAAATTGAATACTGATTTACAAACATATTTAAATAAAACAAAAATTTTAGTTTTAGATAAAAATGAAATTTATCCTAATTTAAATAATTTATTATGGATAATGCCGGAAGATGGGATAGAAAGTAAAAAGATAAAAGGTTTTTACTCTATTCCAGGTAATCCAGAAATAGTTATTTCTAAAAATCTTGAGTTTAAAAGATATTCTAATGGAAAAAATCTAAAGGTATCAATTCCTAAGAATAAAAATAGATATCCAACTATCTCCAATATAAAAAATAATAACTTACTATATACAAAAACCGTTCATCGTTTAGTTGCTTTAGCCTTTATACCTATTTCTATTACTAATACTAAATTATTAATAAATCATAAAGATGGTAATAAAAATAATTACAATATAAGTAATCTAGAATGGGTCAACTCTTACGAAAACAATGAACACGCTTTATTAAATGGTTTAAGAAATGATAGTCACGGAGTACTGTGTATAAACACAGAAACTAATGAGGAAAAGTTTTTTTATTCAAAAACTGAATGTGCTAATTTTTTAAATGTACACCCCAGTTTAGTTTCTTTATCAATTTTATATTTTAAAAAATATAAGTATTTAAAATTAAAACCTTGGTTAATTATTGATAAAGAACAAACTAAACCAAATATAAATAAAATAAAAATAAAAGAGTTTTTAACTAACGAAAAACTCTTTTATAAAATAGAAAAAAATAAAATAATAAATTGGGTGTTTGGTAAAAAACAACTATTTAGTTTTTTAGGAATTAATATCAAAACAAAAATAGATATTAAACAAAAAATAAATCTAAATGGCTTTCTAGTAGAGCCATATTCTAGATTTAATACACCTAAAGAAATAAGAGACTTATATCCAGAAAATAAAGATAGAGGTGGTTCAAAACCAACTCCTATTAGAGTGACTAATCTTCTTAATAATGATGTTTCTTATTATAACTCTTCTGAACAATTTGCAAATATTAAAAAAGTTAATAAAAAATCAATGCAAAGAACAGTAAACGCTAGAAAAGGTTACTGGAAGAATTATAAAATAGAATACTTAGAATGTCTCCCTATAGAGTAATCTATAGTTAAATAATTCCCTTAATTGCTGGAAACCCCTAACAACTCTACTACCTACATTAAGTAGGTTTTAACAAGTGTAGAGATTGGGCAATCAGCAGCGAAGCTACCTAGCATAGGTAGAACGTTCAACGACTATTCCGTAAGGAAGTACATTGGAAGTCCAGTGGAAACAGGGAACCCCTATTTAAGAATAGGGTGAAGATATAGTCTAGTCTATAGTGAAAATTATAGCTGTAATAAATACAGAACTTAATGATAAACTAATTAAGTTAAATATAAACGACGGTCAGTGCCACTATTGTTTACAGTAATGAATCAATTAAAGAAGTAAATGACTTTTTAAATAGTAAAGCCTGTTATGTAAACACTGATGGTAGTTTTACTTATGATACTAATACAGATACAGTTAAATATGTATTAGCTAATATGGTTGGATAAAATAAACATGCTTAATTTTCAATTATTTTATAGAAAAAATGGAGTTAGATTGTTAAGTCAAATATCTCAACCAGAGATGAAAGATTTAATTGATCTAGAACTTCCAATGAACAGCATATATCACTTTTGTGATTATGAAGGAATAACAGATGGTCCAGTAAACGATGATATTTTATTTAAAGGTATTAAGAAACCTATACAAATATCACACGTCACTGATTTAACTAGTAACTTAGGTTTTCCTAGAGTATTACCTGGTTTAATTACTACAGATATTAAAGATTATCACGCAAGATATAAAAGAACAAGATGGTTAAGGAATATTGATTCTGTATCCAGAGATCCTCAAACTCTTATAGTGTTTAACTATAGCTTACTATTAAAGTGTTACAAATATGTAAAGAGTTTCTTCTCTGATTATTATCAATGGTACAATATTTTCTCTACCATGATTAGTACGTTTGTTACTCAATCTGATAGTTTAACTAAGAATCATTTTATCACAGTAAACATACCTAAAATTATTCCTTCTATCCCTCAGTTAGAAATAGCTAGTAAAAAAGGAATGAATCAAGCTATGTTAAAGATCTTTAGAGATAAAGACTCTTATGTATTACTTGAACTATGGAAATGGTTACATGAAGATAAAGATATTAAAAATAAGTCAATATTTTCTTTAATACCTAGTAATAGATTACATTTATTTAATATTGTTTATTTAGAAGGATCTAAATGGACGGTGCTTAATTTAGGTATTCTTAATGGATTTACTGAAGGATCTAAAGATGATAAAGATATCATGTATAGATCTAATCAAGTATTGAAACCTATTCAACTACAAAAACGTCTATTGCGTATGCAAATGACAATAATGGAAGTTAGAACGTTAGCAGCTGCTAGTGATAATAAAATAGATTTTGAATTAATTGAAAAACAAGAAATTCAAGAACAACAAAAATTAGCTGATCTAACTACTGGGGTAGATAATACTATTATAGATGCACCAGAGAGTTCTACTGAATTAGTGATTCTTTCTTCTCCACATCAAGATATTATATCTGAAGATGTAATAGACGATAAGTTAGTAGAAGAACAAATAAAACTAGAAGATGATCTATTGGATCAAGAGCTAGCACAGTTATCAGAAATATCTAAGTCTAATGACGGTGAGGATTTAGTGTCTGCTGATAACGTTAAAGACATTCTAAATGAAACAGAAGGTAATTTAGAAGATGGTATTTTAAATTTATGTTCTAAACTAGCTGATGATGGAATGCTTTCAGCTGCTGAATATAAAAGATTCATTAATCTTAGTACTGCATATAAGAATATATTAACACCAGATGGTAAACCAATGCATGAGTTTATCAGGATAAAACCAGAAGAATTAAAAATACAATCATCACCGTCTGTGGTAGATAAGAAAACTGTATTTGATAAATCTATGTTAAAATCTAGCTTGTTAGATTTTGATAACAGATATATTAAAGAAATACTTCCTAAAGACGTATTTTCTATGGTGCTTAATATTCAAAAAGCAGGAATAGCTGTAACTGAATATAATGTAGAATCTATTAAAGACATCACAGGTGAGTATGAAACCCACGTAATTAAATTACAACCTGTAGTGGGTAAACAATCTACTATTAGGTTTAAACTACCTGTTATTAAAGAAGATGGTGTATACGTTGCGCAAGCTATTCGTTACAGACTACGTAAGCAGAGGGGTGATGTACCTATACGTAAGATAGATTCTAATGAAGTAGCTCTTACTAGTTACTATGGTAAAACTTTTGTAACTAGAGGTAGAAGAAAAATAGACGATTACGGACATTGGTTGATTAGCTCAATTACTGCTTCTTATCTTAATCAAGAAGATAAGACAATCACTGATTTAACAAATGGTGAAGTCTTTGATCAACTAGCTAAAACACCTAGAGCGTTTAGTGCTATATCTAATCAAATTAAAACAATTGAATGTCGTGGTTTTAGTCTACATTTTGATTATAAACAAAAAGATAATTTATACTCACAAGAAGATATTAAAGAGTTAGAAAAGCACGGTAGTGTTATTTTAGGTAAAAATAAAAATAATGATATCTTAGTATTAGACCAAAACAATACTGTTTATATTTACAAAGATAAAACTCTAACTGTATTTGGTAGTATTGAATATTTCTTTAATCTAGATAGTTTATCTGCTCCAGTAGAATACGCTGAAGTAGGAATATTTGCAAAAGATGTTCCTGTTGGTTTTGTATTAGCTTATTTCCTTGGTTTAGAAAAACTAATGAAATTACTAAAAGTTAAACCAAGAAGAGTTCTAGCTAATTCTAGAGTAAACTTAACTTCTACTGAATGGGCTTTAAAGTTCAGTGATGAGACTTTAGTATTTTCTAGAGAAGATAGATTAGCTAGTTTAATTCTAGGTGGTTTGGATCAATATCATAAATCTATTAAAATGTTTAGTGTATATAGTTTTGATAAAAAAGGTGTATACTTAAACATTCTAGAATCTAACGGACTTACTACTAGATATTTAAGAGAAATGGAATTAATGAATAAGATGTTCATTGATCCTATTACTAAAGATATTTTAGTAGATATGAAAGAACCTACCACCTTCCAAGGTCTACTAATGCGTTCTTGTGAGCTTTTACTTAATGATCAACATCCAGATGCTTTAGATCCTAAGTACATGAGAATAAAAGGTTATGAACGAATTGCTGGTTCTATTTATACTGAACTTATTCAGTCTTTAAGATATCACGATGGTAGATTATCTAAGTCTAACACAGCTATTGAGTTAAACCCCTACGCTGTTTGGAAAAGAATATCTGAAGATCCATCTAAAGCACAAGTAAACGAAATTAATCCAGTAGAACAACTTAAAGAACTAGAAGCTGTAACCTATGCTGGTACTGGTGGAAGAAGTAAACGTTCTATGGTAAAGTCTACTAGGTCGTTTCATGAAAACGATATGGGTACTATTTCTGAATCTACTGTAGATTCTTCTGACGTAGGTATTAATATATTTACATCAGCTGATCCTCAATTTGATTCCTTAAGAGGTACTAGTAGAAAATACAACGTCAATAAAGACGGTACTACTGCGTTGGTGTCTACTAGTGCATTATTAGCACCTGGTAGTGATACCGATGATCCAAAACGTGTGAATTTCGTAGGTATACAAAATTCACATTTTATTTCTTGTGAAGGGTATCACCAATCTACTACTAGAACAGGCTATGATTCTGTAGTAGCGGATAGAACATTTGATCTGTTTGCATATACTGCTAAGAAACCTGGTAGAGTCTTATCCATAGACTCTAAAGGAATTATAGTAGAATTTGATGATAAGGAAATCAAAGGTTTTCACATAGGTAGAAGATTTGGTTCTTCTGGCGGTTTGACTATTCCGCACGAAATAGTAACTCCATTAAAAGAGAATCAAAAATTCAAAGAAGGTGATGCTATTGTTTATAATGATGGTTTCTTTGAACCAGATTTCTTTGATCCAAAAAGAATAGTATTGAAAAACAGTATGAATGTTAAAACAGTACTTTGGGAATCTTACCAAACACTAGAAGATGCATCTTCAGTGTCTAGGCGTTTATCCAATAAACTATCTACTAAGATTACTAAAGTAAAAGACATCATAGTTTCTTTCGATCAAGCAGTTAGTAAATTAATTAAAGTAGGTGATATAACTAATGCAGATACTGTATTGTGTATCATTGAAGATGCTATCACAGCTAACAATAATTTATTTAATGAAACCAGTATTGATACTTTAAGATTAATTTCTGCACAAGCACCTAAAGCACATGTTAAAGGTATAGTGGAGAAAATTGAAATATTCTATCATGGTGATAAAGAAGACATGAGCGATTCTTTAAAGAAATTAGCTAATGAAAACGATAAGAGATTAAAAGAATATGCTACCAGTACCAGTACTCCAGTTTATACTGGGAGTGTGGATGGTGGTATGAGAATAGATAACGATCCTTTATCATTAGACAACATGTGTATTAGAATTTACATTACCAGTAATGTAGGTTTATTCACAGGAGATAAAGCTGTATTTGGTAATCAATTAAAAACAGTAGTCAGTGAGGTATTGGAAGAAGATTTAATGACTGAAGATGGCCAAGAAATCTCTTGTGTTTTCGGTTCTAGATCTATCTTTGATCGAGTGGTGAATTCACCATTTTCAATAGGTACTACAAATGAATTACTAGAAGTAATTACTAAACGAGCTTTAAAAGCATATAGAAGTTAATTTAAACAGCATAATAGTCTAGGGTAACACCTAGACTATTTTTGTTGTAAAATAGATAGTGTCTGTGAAATAGTGTGAAACAATCGTATATCTTTGTACAATACTATTTTATATCAAGGAATTTGCCGTGCATCTGAACACAAAAAACACCATTAAAAGTGTAGCTAACGCCACTGAGTTAGCTACATCTATTATCCATAAATTAATGGGTAATGAAATATCAAATAGCATTAATGGCTCTATTATTAATAGAACTGCTTTAGCTGATATTGTCTCTTTGAGAATTCAATCTAGATTCTCTAAGTTCACTAAAAATTACGGAGCTTAAGATAAAATGATTACATTAGAAAACACAAAAGCTGCTATTGGTGTAGCACAAGAACTAGATAATAGAAAAATTTATCTAGCTCCAATAAACGGCTCTCCACTGGAGCGTTTGTCTCAATTAGGTAGCGCAGCTGAAGAAGTAAAACCTGGATTAGATTATACACCAGACGCACAAGAGATTAGTTTGGTCTCATCTTTAGGCGATGATGCTCATGGTCAAGAATTAGACGATATTGCTGAAGAAACTGCTAGATTAGTGCAAAATCATTTAACTTTTGCAAAAGATGTGGTTAAACCAGCTATTGTTGAAATCACTGAAATCGTCGCTGATAAGTTTAAGAGTATTGATGAATCTAAAACTTACGATATTGAGATAGTACAAATAGACCCACCAGAACCTATGATTGTTTCTTCTTTAGAAGATTCTATAAGAGCCTTCAATGGTAGCCCTTATATTCCTTTTGAAGGATACATTCCTTGTTCTAAAGACTATACAGCTCAAGAAGTTATATCTTGGATGTCTACTGGTCAAGCAGATGTAGATGAAGCTATTGTAATTTGGAGTGCTAAGAAAGGAGATGCTTTCTTTGAATCTGTATTCAAAGAAGTATTTGTATCTCCAGTAAAAGGTATTCAATTTAATATTGACAATAGACAATCTCCAGATTTTGCATTAGCTCTATTCCTCATTAGTAATAAATTATACAATAACCCAGTAGATGGTTTCAATATAAATCTGTCTAGCTTTAATGAGAAAATGTCTGACATAAGAAAAGCATGTGCTTTCAGACTAAATCAAGCTTATTCAGAATTTGAAAGAAACACGAATAGTAAATTGCTGATTAATAACTATACTGCTAAAGTGGTATATGTTAATGGTAACGTCTATAGACAATATCTAGAAGACGGTGGCACTAATGCGGCTATCTTTGGTAGTGTGTTGTCTTCAAATCCTAAGATGTTCTTATCTGATATAGTTGGTAATCAATCTGATTATGTATCTAAATGGGAACAACAAAATAGACTATTTAATACTGCTTTAAAAAGCAGATCTTTTTTAGATAAGAAAACTGCTCTTAGGGATATTGTACTGTCTAACGTTCAGCAAAATTTTACTGATTATTTTAGTCATCTTTGCGCAGAAGGTGTAACACCTACACTAGATATGCAAGAGTATCAAACTTTCTTAGTTAATCTAGATTTGTTTATAGATAATTTAAAAGAACAAGATTTAGTCAATGTTTGGGCAATATGTACTAAAGCAGTGTGTGATTGTGTATTCTATTACACCAGTGCTGGTCAAATTCTCAATGGCGTGGAAGAAGCTATTGCTAAAAATCCAGGTATTGAATTGCGAGAAGCTCTACTACTTAGTACTATTGAATACGTCACTGATTACGTTTGTGCTCAAATTAACGTATCTGCTTAAAACATAAAGTAAATATGGATTACAGAAAACTAATCAGAGATAAAGATAGAGTACTTTCTGTTTTACATCAAAATAAAAATGGTTCTATTGTTTGTTCTAAAGAAGTAAAGATCTACGTTCCAGTAAGATACAAGGAAAGAAACTTAGCTTACGTCGGATCTGATAATTACATCTTAGGAGTATACGCTATTTGTTTAGAAGATACTTACTATGCAGTAAGTAACATTAACGCAATGGTGCCAATAGAACCCACTACAACAAATAAGATAAAAATAGACGAAGATGAATATTTTGAATTTATCTTCAAAGCTGGATCTGTAGTAATACCAAACACAGATTTAGTTAAAACATCTAAAATTACTTATTTGATATTTGATGAATTTTTCTCTAAAGGTTATATACCTTGGTATATTGGTTATGAAGAGTTAGGTAAAATATTTGATACAGCTAAAGAACATGCTGGTGCTGATATTGGATCTAATCAAGAAGTAACACAATTGATCGCTAGCTTAGTAGCTAGAGATAAAACAGATAGAACTAAATATTATAGATCTACTATAGATAAGATGGCTGATCTAATTACTAAACCACCTGTGTTTGTACCTCTTAAATCAGTAGAGTTCTCCGCAACTAACACAGTTACAAAAATTGGCGGATCTTATATGAGTATCGGTATTACAAGCGCACTTATAAACCCCACTACTAGAAAAGAAAGAATAGAATCAATATTAACCAGTTGATTTATATTTGCATTTAGTCTAAGAGGCTCAAAAGGCTTCTTAGACTATTTTTGCTGTATTTCTTTTCAATCTTGTGATTAAGTTTTATACAGACACAAAGGAATTTAAATATGCTCAATAAAGTTAATTTTAGCTGCACTACGCTCCAAGGAACAAAGAAACAAGGTATTCTTAAACCAGACGATAATGGTTATTTTACAATGCCAATTGGTGGTTTAAATTGTTTTAATAGCGCTGGTGAATTATATACATACGAAGGTGCTAAAGAGTTGTTTACGGCTTCTAGTGCGTTTATGCGTAGAGTAAAGACTGGTACACTAAAAGGTGAATGTGGACACCCTAAACCTCTACCTAACCAGTCTATGGAATCTTTTGCACAAAGAGTTTTATCTATCGATGAGAAAAATGTCTGCGCTCATTTTTCAGAAATATGGTTAGATTTTGATAATGTAAAAGACGCTACCGGTAAACCAGTAATAGCTATTATGGCTAAAGTGTCACCATCTGGTCCTCTTGGTCCCGCCTTAGAAAAATCTTTTAATAATCCTAAAGAAGAAGTTTGTTTTTCTATTAGAGCTTTTACTGAAGATAAAAAAATAGGTGGTATTAAGCAAAGAACACTAAGAGAAATAGTTACTTTTGATAATGTGGTTGAGCCAGGCATAAGCTTTGCAAAGAAATATTTCTCACCAGTTTTAGAAAGTAGACTTGAAACAAGTTTTACTAAAGAACAATTGATTAATGCTGTTACGAAAGAAACAGCAGGAGTATCTATGGAATCTGTAAGAACTAACAGTTTAGATTTATTTACTAAGTTAGGGTGGTCGTTTGATAAAAACGATACCCCAGCTTGGGCTAAATGGTAATAGATATGTTAATTCTTGAATTAGAAAATGAATGGAAAAATATATCTGAACTAAAAGAATTAATGGGTAAAACCATTTTAATTCAAAATAAAACTAGAGGAAATATTTTTATATTTCCACAAGATTCAGATTTGACTCCGCCTACTAAACATTCTGGTGCTTTTATTAAACCACTAGATAGTTTAAGTATATCTGTCTATACTGAAAATTTCTTCATCTTAGGAACTGGGCAAGTAGTTATATTACCATTAGGTAATGATCTATTAACAAGTACAATAAACGTTCTAAGTGATAAGATAGATAATTTACAAACACTTATTAATAATCAATGAACTTCATATTAGCCTAGGATAATACCTAGGCTAATATGCTGTAATATTTTATTATCCTAAATATTTATAATCACTCATTATGTAATTGTAACTATAAAGGCTAATATGAAATTAACTAGATCATATTCTAAAAGAAGAAATAAAGAGTATAAGAACTTAGCATTTGAAAATTTAAAACATTTTAAAGAACTTGAAAATGCTTCTAAGTATTTTAAAATATTCTACTTAATAAATAAAAGTGGTTATGGAGACGAGTACTTAGAAGAAAATGAAGAAGAAAATATTTGGATATGTGGATTTAGTTTAGAATTATCTGAACATGTATTTGATTTAATTTTAGATGTTAATGAGGGTAAATACATTACTCAAGGAATAAATAAATATAAAGATAAAATAGTTTGTCATCCACATATTTTTGTAAATCCAAAGTATAGAGGATATGGAATCATGGCTTCTATATTAAGTATTTTCTATAAAAGAAATATAGAATTTGTCTTTAGTTCTTTAACTAAAGAAGGTTTATCTTTTATGAAAAAG